>SAMEA3663246__coassemble_33_pt1 | contig 96127 bp, 73 predicted proteins | sample SAMEA3663246__metabat2_low_PE_034 | metagenome-assembled genome bin SAMEA3663246 (sample SAMEA3663246) | pig gut metagenome | biome: pig gut; feature: pig-associated habitat; material: faeces | place: China | collected 2013
CGCTGTAACTTTATCATGCAGGTTTTAGTACCTGTAGTTTATCGAATGCTTACACAGCAATAATAAAGAATAAAGAAAAAGCCCCTCGGTTCTATGTGGAACCAAGGGGTGTGTTTGTTTTTGGAAAAGTAATGAAATGCTTACTTTCCTCCTTTGTAATACTTCTTGTATTGATTTGCAAGAGCAGTCTGTTGGGTGTTGTTGTAGAGGATGTAAAGAGATTCTCCCCAATATTCTGGCTCAGATGGAGTCTGAGCCTCAAGTTCCTTGAACAGTTTGATGGCTTCTTCCAAATCGGGCTTTTTTGAACCATTGGTTTGTGCAATCATCCATGCAGAACGTGCTGCCATAACCAAACATCTTATTTCGTCTGGATACTTTTCTTTGGCAGTGGTGTAGATGTCTTTTGCAACTTTGTAATTCTGTTCGTCGAAAGCAATTTGACCTTCCATTAGATATGCGTTTACTGCATTTTCATCATCAGAAAACTCATTTTTGATGAGTTGGATTGCACTCTTGAGGCTCTCTTTGTTATCACTATATTCACCACCGTTATAGAGGTTCTGCATCAGGATAAAGGCAAAGTTTGTGCGTAAATCTTTCTGTTCAGGATCATCTTTCAACGCTTCTATACCATCCTTCAGATATTTGTTCTGCTTTACCTTATCTTTCTCGCGATAGTAATTTGACAAAGATTGGTATGCCAAGCCTTTATACTTAGTTGTCATCAAGGCTTCGTAAGCAGAAATGACTGCCTCTTCTGGAGTTCCTTCGATGTTGTAATAGGACTGTGCACGGAATACTTTAGCGTAGGTGATCCACTCGTTAATCTTTTCTGGAGTGATATCTTTGGTGAGCCCTGATTTCTCCAAATCTTTCATGAGGTTTGATTTCTCCAAGATGTTGAGGAAGGACTCAGCATACTTGGCACCAGTTTTCAGTTCTGCTTGATTGTCGCTGTTAGATGCATTCTGTGCTGCCTGCAACAATTGGAGTGCGGGATTGATTGCTATGGCCTGATATTTCTGGTGAATCTGTGACTTCTCCTCTGGCTTCATCTTGGCATCGCGTTCAACAAATTCGTCATATTTCAGACTATAGTTAATCAGTTTCTGGGCTGTTTCAAGGAATTGACTCTTCTTTTCTTCGTTGTCGGGGTCTGCTTTTACTTCGGCTTCCTCCTTTTTGTAATACTCCTGCTGAATTTCAGCAGCAGTCTTCCAAGTATCAATGTCCTTGTTTGTAAACTCACTTTGTATTGCAGACTCAATCAATGGCAGTGCTCCTGAGAGTTTCTCAAAGTCTGTTTCCTTACGTCCAAATTCAGGATTTGGAATGGACGTTTCATAGATTGACCTCGCTTTTTTGAATGTGGCTTTTGCCGCTTTCTCGGCCTCTTTTTGTGCCTTCAAGGCAGCCTTATCTTGTGCGTAGGCAGAAGTGATAAGGAAGAAACCTACCATCATCAAAACTAATTTTTTCATAATTGATACGGTTTTAATAAGTTTATAAATCAGGTTGTTATGTTATTCTTGTGTGTTCACTTCAGGTGTTTCTGTACCTTCTTCAATCTGTTCGTCAGGTTCTTCTGAATGTTCCACAACGCAGACAGAACTGATGACATCGTTGCGTTTCTGAATGTCGATGAGTTTGACACCTTGCGTGTTGCGTGAAGACTTCTTAATGTCGCTGACAGCCAAGCGAATCGTCACGCCGCTCTTGTTGATGATCATGATGTCTTCATCTTCGGTCACCTTCTTGATGGCAACCAGTTTACCAGTCTTCTCAGTGATGTTGATGGTCTTGACACCCTTACCGTTTCGGTTTGTAATGCGGTATTCACCAATGGTGGAACGCTTGCCGACACCCTTTTCAGAGAGTACCAGAATGGTTGGCATGTTGGGATAGAGTTCCTCTTCCGTTCCGTTCTCCTCAGCATTCTCGTCGTAACCTTCTGGCTTCGTTAGGGCTATCATGCCTACCACTTCGTCATCTCCGTCTTCGTCCAGTCGCATGGCTTTCACACCTGTCGCGCTACGTCCCATGTTGCGGACGGTGCTTTCGTTGAAACGGATGGCGCGGCCGTTATGGTTGGCGATGAGGATTTCGTCCTTGCCGCTGGTCAGCAATACCTCTACCACTTCGTCACCTTCGTTCAGGTTGATGGCAATGATGCCGTTGTTGCGTGGACGTGAGTAGTTGATGAAAGCTGTCTTCTTGATGATGCCTTGTCGAGTACAGAAGATAAGGTTGTGGGAGTTCACCCATTCCTCGTCATTGATGTTCTCGATGCAGATGAAGGCTGTCACCTTGTCATCGCTGTCGATGTTCAAGAGGTTCTGGATGGCACGTCCCTTGTCTGTACGTGAACCTTCTGGAATGTTATACACTTTCATCCAGAAGCAGCGTCCCTTCTGTGTGAAGAACATCATGGTGTTGTGCGTGTTGGCTGGATAGATGAACTCGATGAAGTCTTTGTCGCGAGCCGTTCCTCCCTTCACACCGATGCCACCACGAGCCTGTGTGCGGAACTCAGTGAGGGTAGTGCGCTTGATATAGCCGAGGTGACTTACTGTTACCACCACTTCCTCCTTCGCATAGAACTGCTCTGGATCGAAATTCTCGCTGGCAGTCACGTCGATTTCAGTCTTGCGCTCGTCGCCCCACTTCTCCTTCACTTCGAGAAGTTCGTCCTTCATCACCTTGCGGCAAAGTGCATCATCGGTGAGAATCTGCTCCAAGTAGGCAATGAGTTTCTGAAGTTCGTCAAACTCTGCATGCAGTTTGTCCTGCTCCAGTCCAGTGAGGGCGCGCAGTCGCATGTTGACGATTTCGCGTGCCTGAATCTCGTCGAGGTTGAAACGCACCATGAGGTTGTCCATCGCCTCTTGTGGATTTTTGGCAGCACGGATGATGTGTACCACTTCGTCAATGTTGTCGCAGGCAATGATGAGACCTTCGAGGATGTGTGAACGTTCCTCAGCCTTACGCTTGTCGAACTTCGTGCGACGGATCACCACATCGTGGCGGTGGTTGACGAAATAGCGGATGCAGTCCTTCAGCGAGAGTTGCTTTGGACGGCGGTCTGCGATAGCAATGCAGTTCACAGCGAAGGTGCTCTGCAAGTCGGTGAGCTTGAAGAGTTTGTTGCGTACCACATTGGCATTTGCCTCACGCTTGATGTCGATGACGATACGCATACCCTCACGGTCAGACTCGTCGTTTACGTTGCTGATGCCGTCAATCTTCTTCTCGTTCACCAGTGCAGCAATCTTCTTGATGAGTTCCGACTTGTTTACATTATAAGGAATCTCGCTCACAACAATTTTGTCATGAGTGCCTTCTGTCTCGATTTCTGTTTTCGAACGGATGACAATGCGCCCACGTCCAGTTTCGTAAGCATCTCTGATGCCATCCACACCGCAGATGATGCCACCGGTAGGGAAGTCTGGCCCCTTGATGTATTGCATCAGGTCTGTGCTGGTCATTTCTGGATTGTCAATATATGCCACACATCCGTCAATCACCTCGCTGAGGTTGTGGGTCGGGATGTTTGTTGCCATACCTACGGCGATACCAGTTGCACCATTCACCAAAAGGTTGGGGATGCGGGTGGGGAGCACAGTCGGCTCTTTCTCCGAGTTGTCGAAGTTGTCGACCATATCGACCGTTTCCTTGTCAATGTCCTGCAGCATCGCCTCACCGAGTTTACTGAGACGAGCCTCGGTGTAACGCATGGCTGCTGCACCATCACCATCGACTGAACCGAAGTTGCCTTGTCCGTCCACCAGCGTGTAACGCATCGCCCAAGGCTGCGCCAAACGCACAAGTGCGCCATATACAGATGAGTCGCCGTGTGGGTGCAAGTGACCGAGTACATCACCCACGATACGTGCACACTTGACTGTTGGTTTGTCTGAAGTGTTGCCGTGCTTGTCCATCGAATAAAGGATGCGTCGGTGCACAGGCTTAAAACCGTCACGAACTTCAGGAAGGGCACGAGCCACAATGACTGACATGGAGTAGTCAATGTAACTTTTCTTCATCGTTTCGTTGATCTCAACTTTAATGATTCTGTCTAAATCTTCCATTGATTATGATTGAATGTTTTCTGTTTGTTTTCTATATATTAAATATGTGTACAAAGTTACCGATTATAATTGGAACAAACAAAAAAAGAACGGCTTTTTAACCGTTCTTAAAATAAAAAAACTTAAATTCGGCATGAAAGAAGCTCCTTTTGCGATTCTCGATTCGTTTTCGAGGGGGAGTCGAGTCTCGCGTTTCATGCTCTTAGAACGAAAAAATGGGGCTATTCTCCTTGTATGTGTGATTGCAGGAATTTTTCTGCCCTTTGTAAATCTTCTGGCGTGTCGATGCCGATCGTTTCAATCTCGCTGATGCCGACCTTAATCTTGTAGCCATTTTCCAACCATCGTAATTGCTCCAGCGATTCTGCCAGTTCGAGGCTGGATTGTGGCAGTGCGGTGATTTCTTTCAACACATCAGCACGATAGGCGTAGAGCCCAATGTGCTTGTAGTAAGTGTGTCCATTGAGCCATTCCAACTTGTCTTTGCTGCGTGTGAAAGGAATAATGCTCCGTGAAAAATAGAGTGCTTCCATCCTCCTGTTTACCACAACCTTAGGTGAATTTATATTCTCCAATGCTTCAAATCCGTCTTCTGGTTTGAAAGGTTTGACGAGGGTGGCAATATCGACAGAATCGTCGTTGAAGCATTGACGGATGGCTTCGAGTTGTTGTGCCTGAATGAAAGGTTCATCACCTTGTATGTTGACAACTACATCGTAGCCTTCGCCAACCTTTGTGAAGGCTTCCTGCACTCGGTCGGTACCACTTTTATGGTTTACGCTGGTCATTACGGCTTTGCCTCCAAAGGCTTTCACCGCATCCATGATGCGTTCGTCGTCAGTTGCTACACATACATCATCGAGCACCCCCTCCACTTGGCGGTACACTCGTTCGATGACGGTTTTGCCACCTAATATAGCCAACGGTTTGGCTGGAAAACGGGTGGAGGCATATCTTGCAGGTATAATTCCTATAAATTGCATGGGGTAAAATATTTGATTAGAAGAATTCTTCGTCATATTCGATGGGATCTTCCTCAATTGGATGCAACAGTCCTTCTGCACTTGGCAGATCCATCAGATCGTTGTCACAAGGCTGATAGCCTTCTGGAATGTCAAATTTATCCTTCTCGCTGATACCGAAGAGTTTGCTGTTGTAGATTTTTCGCATTAACTTACCGAAAATAGGCAAAGCGGCTTTTGCACCTTGACCGAATGCCATGCTGCCAAAGTGGATGTCGCGGTCGTCACCGCCTACCCAACTGGCTACGACCAGTTTGGGGCAGAAACCGATAAACCAGCCATCTGCGTTACTATTTGTCGTACCTGTCTTGCCACCCAAATCACCTGTAATGTGGTAGGCGCCACCACGCAATGCACGACCTGTACCTTCATTGATAACAGCCTTGAGCATATAAATCATCTGGCTTGCCTTCTCCTTCGAGAGCACCTCGTTCATGCGAGGGGTGAAGTTGGCAATGACGTTGCCGTCGGAGTCTTCAATACGTGTGACGAGCAGAGGCGAGTAGTGGATGCCCATGCTGGGGAAGATGGTGTAGGCGCTTGCCATTTCGCCAATGCTCACATCGCCTGAACCAAGCGCAATGGTCAGGTTGGGTTGCATCGTATAAGTGGAAATCTTCAGTTGTTTGCTGAGGAAGTCAATGAAGTTTTGTGGACGGATGAGGTTTAACAGATAGACAGATGCGTGGTTGTTAGAGTGGGCGAGTGCTGTTTTGAGCGGCACCATGCCAAGTGCGCTTCCCTTAGGAGTCCAACCACCGTAGTTCTTAGGACTTGCATCCACATAATCGCAAGGGGTGTAACCCAAACTGGTGAGTGCTTGAGAATAAAGTAAGGGCTTAATGGTGGAACCCACCTGACGGTGACCGCCGCCCAATACATTGTCAAACGCAAAGTGGTCGAAATCCAAACCTGGTACGTATGCCTTCACCAGACCGTTTTCAGGGTCAATAGCGCATACGCCTGCGCGTAGGAATCTCTTATAATAGATGATGGAGTCGCGTGGGCTCATGCGCATTTCCACCAATTCGGGTGTGTCGTATGAACTTCCGTACTTAAACATCCGCATGTCGATAGGTGTGTTGAATGCCTGCATGATTTCATCTTCACTCAGCCCGTCAGCCTTCAACACACGATACCGTTCGCTCTGACGCACTGCACGGTCGATAATCTTATTCATCTTGTCCATCGTTATCTGTTTGTATGGACCTGTCTTCGAATATTTGATTTCGTTTTCAAAAGCGGGTTGCAGATATTTTGCCACATGTTCGAAGAGTGCTTCTTCTGCCATCTTCTGCATTCGGGTGTCAATGCTTGTGTATATCTTCAATCCATCCGTGTAGATGTTATAGTGCGAACCATCTTTCTTTGTGTTCTTGTTGCACCAACCATACAGAGGGTCATTTTCCCAAGCCACAGAGTCGTCGTGGTATTGCTGTCCCTGCCATGAAGCATACTGACTGCGTTCGGGACGCTTAGCCATCATGATGACACGCAGGTGCTCGCGGAAGTATGGAGCAGCACCTTCCTTATGCGAAGTGATTTTAGGCTTAGGCAACAAGGAGAGAGGTTGAGACTTCACCTCATCCATTTCTGCCTGTGTAATGTAACCTTCCTTCACCATCTGTCCCAACACCACGTTGCGGCGTTCCACACAGCGTTCGCTTTGTATGTATTCACCTTTTTCTCCACGTTTGTATGGGTTGTAAAGCGATGGGTTCTTACACATTCCGACCAAGGTGGCGCACTCGTTGAGGTTGAGGTCTATAGGATCCTTCCCGAAGTAGGTTCTACAAGCATTCTTCACGCCAACGCCCATATAGAGGAAATCAAAGTAGTTGAGGTACATGGTCATGATTTCCTCCTTGGTGTAGTATCGTTCCAACTGTACGGCGATGAACCATTCGATGGGCTTCTGCATCATACGTGCCCCGTCTGTGCGTGCCACGTCAGAATAGAGTTGCTTCGCCAACTGCTGTGTGATGGTTGAACCACCACCGGCACTTCGCTGACCCATCATCAGGCGTTTCACCACAGCACGGCCTATAGCCTTCATGTCAATGCCCGAATGCTCATAGAATCGTGCATCTTCCGTTGCCACCAGTGCTTTCACCAGGTTCTCGGGCAGTGAATCGTAAGGCACCATCACGCGGTTTTCGCTTGCGTAACTCCAGGTGCCAATCAGTTTGTTGTCTGCCGAGTACACGCGTGAAGCATATTTATTGATAGGGTTTTGCAAGTCACTCACAGGAGGCAGTTTTCCCAACCATCCTTGTGAAATGGCAAACACACCGAAAAACATGAGGAAAATGATGATGAGTGTCACGATCCACCATCCTTTGATGGCCTTATTCACACTTGATGTATCATTTTCTTTTTTGCTGATACCCATAATGCTTTGTGTAGATTTCTATTAGATGCTGTAAAATGTCATGCAAAGGTACGAATATTCTTGGTAGTCGAAAAGGAAAAAAGGAAAAAGGTATCTGTTTTGACCCGAAAACGCTGTTGAAATGCTCATTAAGCATAAAAAAAAGTGAAAAATGCGGAAAAATGTTCTTTCTGTTAGAAAAAAGAATTATCTTTGCAAAAACATAAAACTAAAGTATAACCATGACAGAAATTGGAATCAGCGAATACGCGCGTCAGCAGATAAGAAAACTTTTCTCGCAGCGCAACTCAGTCAACACGCTCAAGCGTGACCCTGAACTCACCCAGATTTTCGATAATTTCGCCTTCGATGAGGCACTGAAACTCACTGAGGAACCTGTGTTGGAAAAGACTCGTTGCATGTGCATCCTTGCCAGCACCATCGGCTGCAATGCCATGCGTCAGTTTAAGGTGTATGTGGATGTGTGTCTCAATGTGGGTGTGAAGCCCCGCGAAATCCGTGAGGTCATCTATCAGACAGTGCCATATGTGGGGTTCTCCAAAATGATTGATTTCTTGCTGGAGATGAACGAGGTGTTTGATGATAACGACATCAAGTTGCCACTTGACAATCAAGGAACAACGACTGTTGAGAATCGCCGCGAAAAGGGACGTGAATACATTGATGGCATCTTCGGTGCTGGCACTGCTGAGCAGATGGAGAAGAATGTTCCTAAAGGTCAGGAGCACATCGTGGAATTCCTCGAAAGCTACTGCTTCGGCGACTTCTATACCCGCAACGGTATCGACATGCAGCACCGCGAACTTGTCACCTTCTGCCTCTTGGCATCTATGGGTGTTGCCCAGCCACAGTTGGAGAACCACGGTTTGGGTTGCAAGAACATGAAGATCAGCAAGAAGGAAATGGTGGCTGTCTTGACAGGAATGCTTCCATACATTGGCTTCCCCAAGACACTCAATGCCCTCACAGCAGTCAATAAGGCTTATCCTGAGGACGAATAAAAGCGAAACGGAAAGTAAAGGATAAAAATGGGGTTGTCATACACATGGCAGCCTCATTTCTTTTTCAAGAAAAACTGCAATGCCGTCGTCATCGTTGTTGGGCGCAACCTTGTCGGCGGCTTTTTTGATTTCATCGGCAGCATTGTCCATCGCCACGCCCATGCCTGCAAATTGCAGCATCGGTATGTCGTTGTAGCCATCACCAAACGCCATGAGTTCTTCGCGCTTCAAGCCGATGTTGTTGAGGAGGATGGAAAGCCCCTTTGCCTTGTCAATGCCCATCGGCACAATCTCCAAAAAGAAGGGCTCGCTACGGAACACTCCTGCTTTTCCCTTCAATGCAGCTTGCATTTCAGCCTCCAGTGCCGGCAACAGGGTGGGGGCGCCAACAATCATACACTTTACGATTCCGGCTCCTTGGACTTCGGCTACAAAGTCATTCACCTTCCGAATCGGCATGCGGTTGCGCATTGACGAGTAGCGGATGTACTCATTGTTCTCTACCTCACTCACCACCTCTTTGTCGATGTAAGTCATGATAGGCATTCCGTGTTCCTTTGCACACATATATAAATAAGGCATTATCCTTTCATCCAATGTCTGGGCATGCAGCCGAGTCTTCGTTCTCCAGTCATATATCTCTCCACCATTGTAACTCATCACATAGCCGCCAAACTCATCCAACCGCAACGCATCTGCCGCGTGTGCAGTGCCGAATGTGGGACGTCCCGAAGCCACTGCCACTTTCACACCCTGTTGCTGTACGCGAATGAGTGCATCCAGTGTCCGTTGCGAGATGCTTTGGTCACTTCTCACCAGTGTACCGTCTAAATCTACGGCAATGAGTTCGTATTTTTTCATGAGAATAGAATTTGCGTGGCAAAGTTACGAAGAATTATGAAAAAAATCGTACCTTTGTCACAAAATTAAAAGGAAGCACGATGAAAAGATTTCTTATGACACTTGGTGTGGCGCTGGTGACTATGAGTGGCTGGGCGCAGGAGCAGTTTCAAGGCATGTGGCAGTGTGAGGCATTGAAGGCAACGATGGTGATGAACCTGCTGGAGAAGAAGATACCTTTGAAGGACTTTGAGGGCGAGGACACGTATGGCTATGTGAAGGGAGAACTGAACGGCACATGGGTGATGCTGAAGGTGAAGAAGTTGGAGGAGAAGAAGGCACTGGTGCGCATGGTAAGCGACATCGGCTATGATGCACAGGATGTGGAGTTCTGCCTTGTTGACGAGAACACGATGGAGATGCGCCTGCAAGGTGAGCAAGTGATGAAGACAACGGAGAGGGGAAAGTATGTGAAGATGCCGAAGGTGTCGGTGTTTAAGAAGGAATGAGAGAATGAGAAGTTGAAAGTGTGAAAATTCAAAGATTGAAGTTTTGGAAAACTATTTAGAGACGTTCAATCCACCGCAACGGGCGGCTGTGGAATATTGTGAGGGGCCTTCATTAGTGATTGCTGGTGCAGGGTCAGGCAAGACAAGGGTGCTGACCTACAAGATTGCCTACTTGATGGAGCATGGTTATCAGCCCTGGTCCATTTTGGCTTTGACGTTTACGAACAAGGCGGCAGGCGAGATGAAAGACCGTATTGCCAAGATTGTAGGAGTGGATTATGCAAGGATGTTGTGGATGGGCACTTTCCACAGCATCTTTCTTCGTATTTTGCGGCAGGAGCATGAGAAGATAGGCTTTTCTTCCAACTTCACCATCTATGATGCAGCGGATAGTAAGAGTCTGGTTAAGTCCATCATCAAGGAAATGGAACTGGACGATAAAACGTATAAGCCAGGTACGGTACAGGGCATTATCTCCAATGCAAAGAACCAACTGGTGACAGCCGAACAGTATGCTTCCAATCCTGCAAACAGGCAGAGCGATGCTCGACACAACATGGCTGCATTGGGACAGATCTTTCTTCGTTATTGCAATCGTTGCAAGCAGAGTGACGCCATGGATTTTGACGACATCTTATTATATACTTATCTGCTATTTGAAAAGCACCCCGATGTGTTGGCAAAATGGGAACAGCGTTTTCGCTATGTGTTGGTGGATGAGTATCAGGACACGAACTTTGCGCAGCACCGTATTGTGTGGCAGTTGACCCGTCAGCATCAGCATGTATGTGTGGTGGGTGACGATGCACAAAGCATTTATAGTTTTCGTGGAGCAAATATAGACAATATTCTGACTTTCCAAAAGATATATGAAAGTGCAAGGTTGTTTAAGTTGGAGAGAAATTACCGTTCCACGCAGAATATTGTAGAGGCGGCCAACAGTCTCATCAAGAAGAATAGCCGACAGATTCAGAAGGACATTTTCTCGGAAAATGATAGGGGGGAGAAGTTGCACGTGATGGACACGCACTCTGACATTGAGGAGGCGAAAATGGTGGTGAATGCCATCCGTGGCATCAAAAGGAAAGAGGGGTGTGAATATAGTGATTTCGCCATCCTTTACCGAACGAATGCACAGAGCCGTGTGTTTGAGGATACGATGCGGAAAGAGTCATTACCCTACCGCATTTATGGCGGTCTTTCTTTCTATCAGCGCAAGGAAATCAAGGACGTGATTGCTTATTTTCGTTTGGCGGTCAATCCAAATGATGAGGAGGCGTTCAAGCGGGTCATCAACTATCCGGCACGTGGCATCGGGCAGACAACGGTGACGAAAATTCTCTCTGCGGCAACAGAGCATGAGGTGAGCCTTTGGACGGTCATCAACAGCCCAGAACAGTATGAGTTGGGCGTGAACAAGGGAACGCTGATGAAGATTGCTGCCTTTCGCGAGATGATTTCCTCGTTCATCGAGAATGCACAAAAGATGCCAGCCAATCAGGTGGGTACGATGATTGTGAAGCAGAGCGGCATCATTGCAGACATCTACCAAGATACGACGCCTGAGAACCTGTCTCGACAGGAAAATGTGGAGGAACTCGTCAACGGTATGCAGGATTTCTGCGACATGCGCATGGAGGAGGGCAACGAAAACATCTCGTTGAGCGACTACTTGTCCGAGGTGTCGCTGATGAGTGATGTCGATAGCGACAAGGGAGACGACGGACACAAGATTACCCTCATGACCATCCACTCCGCCAAAGGTTTGGAGTTCGGCACCGTCTTTGTCGTGGGTCTTGAAGAAGGACTTTTCCCCAGTGATATGGTGTCGGGCAATCCGCGTGAGATGGAGGAGGAACGCCGATTGTTCTATGTTGCCATCACCCGTGCCAAGACCCATTGCTACCTCTCCTATGCCCAATGCCGTTTCCGTTACGGACAGATGGAGTTTTCCGCTCCCAGCCGTTTTCTCAAAGACATCGACCCCAAGTATTTGGATCGGCAGCAAAGCATGTTCTCCACACGTCGAAGCATGGACGATGAAGTGGAACTCCCTTGGCAGCGTAAGCGTAGTTTGTTTGGTGAAAGACAAGAAACTCCACGTCCTTTCCGTCCCACAGTACCTTCTGCCAAGCCTTTCCCATCCGCAAGTCCCTTCTTTTCAGCCAGACCTGTCCCTTCGACTGGAACCACAACCACAACAGCAAGACCTCTATCATCCGTTTCTCAAACGACATCCTTCCCGCAAGGAACCTCTTCCCATGCTGGAGGAGGGCTGAAGGAAGGAGCCTATATTCTTCACAACCGTTTTGGGCGAGGCAAGGTGCTCAAGGTGGAAGGCACAGGCGACAACACCAAAGCCACTGTCCAATTCGAGAACGTTGGCACCAAGCAGTTGCTACTGAAGTTTGCAAAATTTGAAGTGATTGGTTGATTGTGTGATAACGAGATAACGAAGGGAAAAAGAATGACATTGTTAGAAAAGAATATCGAAAAGATTCCATCGCCATGTTATGTGATGGAGGAAGCGTTGCTGCGGAGGAACTTGGAGTTGATTCGCAGTGTGGCGCAGCGGGCTGAGGTGGAAATCATCTTGGCGTTTAAGGCATTTGCCTTGTGGAAGAGTTTTCCTATTTTTAGGGAGTATATTGGGCACACGACGGCATCGTCGCTGTGTGAGGCGCGGCTGGCGAAGGAGGAGTTTGGCAGCAAGGCACACACGTATTCGCCGGCTTATATGGAGGAAGAGTTTGAGGAGATTTTGGCATGTTCGAGCCATATCACCTTCAATTCGTTGAGCCAGTATGAGCGGTTTGCACCGAAGGTGAAGGGGATGGCTTCTGTGGGGTTGCGTGTTAATCTTGAATATAGCGAGATAGAGACGGAGTTGTACAATCCTTGTGCGGCGGGGTCGCGGTTTGGAGTGTTGGCAAGGGATTTGCCCAACACTCTGCCGAAGGATGTGGAGGGGTTCCATGTTCATTGCCATTGTGAGTCGGGCAGCGATGTTTTTGCACGGACATTGGTGCATATTGAAGAGAAGTTCTCGGGGTGGTTTCCGCAGTTGAAGTGGATTAACTTTGGGGGTGGACACCTGATGACTCGCAAGGACTATGATGTGGAGTTGCTCATCAAAACATTGCAGGACTTCCATCGCCGCTATCCGCATCTGAAGGTTATTCTGGAACCCGGCAGTGCTTTTGCTTGGCAGACGGGGCCGCTCGTCGCAAAGGTGGTGGATATAGTGGAGAACAGCGGGGTGAAAACTGCCATCATCAATGCCAGTTTCACCTGTCACATGCCCGATTGTCTGGAGATGCCTTACAAACCAGCCATAAGAGGTGCTGAAACGCTGGAGGAAGATGACCTTGAGACAGCACGTGCAACACCTCACACTTATCGTATTGGTGGCAATTCCTGTCTTTCGGGTGACTTCATGGGGCTGTGGCAGTTCGACCACGAACTTCAGATAGGGGAACGGCTCATTTTTGAGGACATGATTCACTACACGACGGTGAAGACCAATATGTTCAATGGCATTGGGCATCCTTCCATCGGGATGCTACACGAGGATGGCACGTTTGAGTTGTTCCGCCGATACACCTACGAAGATTATCGTGACAGGATGTGCTGAAAACAGATTTTCGCCTACAAGGTGAAGAACTTGTAGGCAAAGCAAGAAACGGTTGGATACAAATGAAGGGAGCCTGGCATTCACTGTCAAGCCCCCTTCTGTTATAAAAGAAATGAAAAAGGATGTTTCGAAATTAGAAGCGTCCGCCTCCACCGCCGAAGCCGCCTCCACCGAAGCCGCCTCCGCGTCCACCACCGAAACCACCTCCGCCATTCATGGGCATCTCGTTCATAAAGCCACGCATCTCTCGGAGGTCTCGGCGTGCACTGCTTGAACCAAACAAGTTGAATCGCCAGATGAAGTGAGCCATCACATAGCTATAGATGGCATTGGTTTCACGGTCAGAGCGCGATTCGGCACTAATATTACGACTGATGTTGCTGCGGCGGTTGAGGATGTCGTATGCCTGCAATGATATAGTAGCCTGTTTTCTGTAGAGGAAACGGTAACTAACCTGTGCATTCCAAATCAGTTCATTTGTATTCATGTTGGCTGAAGAATAACCACGACGTGAACTCATGTTGATGTCGGTGGAGAAGCCGAAGCCGTTGTTGAAGTTACCCGTAGAAGAAAGGCCATAGTTGAAATTATAGGTATTTTGGTTACCTGTTGCGACCATGAGGTTCTTGGTCTTGTTGTAGTTGAAGTTTCCGTTAGCGCGAATGTCGAAGTTGCTGAGACGCAAAGTAATGCTCAAACGTTCGCGGACACTCATGTCTTTGGTATTGTTCTTGAAAGTCTTCTGATTCTGATAGAGATAGCTGACACGGTTGTTGAAAGAGATGTCAGTGCTGGCATTCATAGACAGCTTGCTCCAGAATAATGGTGTATTGAAACCTATGGTTCCATTGATGTTCCAGTTTCCGTTGATGTTTTCAGGGCGTGAGCGCTGTCCACCTGTCACTTCGTTGTATTCAGTGCGCTGTGCGATACTGTTGCGCGTTGTACCGTATGAGAAACTACTGTTAATGCTTTGTTGGGTTGCCTGGAAGTAGTTGTTGTAGTCGAGGTTGAAGTTGTGTGTGAATGACGGTTTCAGGTTAGGGTTACCCTCTCGGATGTTGAGGGGGTTACTTTTGTCGGTGAGGGTAAAGAGGTCGGTCATTTCAGGTTGCCTGGTATTGCCTCGGTATGTGAAGCGCAAGGTGTGCTGACGGCTGAAGCGGAGTCGGGCATTCAAGGTCGGTGAGACACGGGAAATGTTACGACTGGCAATGGTGTCGAGTCCTTGGTACTGGTAAGCCATCTTTTGGTTTTGTGCTTCGACACGAACACCTGTGCTGATGTTGAGGAGCGAGGTGATGTATCGGAGTGAGAACTCAAGGTTATGAGTTTTGTTGATGTTGTCAGTGTAGCGGGAGAGAGAGTCGCTGAGGAAATCCTGATAGTAGGGTGGCAATGATCCGTAACGTTCGTAGTAGTCCCATATTTCTTGACCCTTTTCGTCATCCTCGGCGAAGTCATAAGTCTGTCCGTCAGAGTGACGCTTGGAATATTGGTAATTATAGTTGGCCTGTGCGATGAGGTTGCGCAGGATAGGCTCAGAGTAAGTGAGTCCTACGCTGTAGTTCTTGTTGTCGGATGGGGTATTGCGCAGACGGAAGGTGAGATCTTCGCGCCCATTCTGCTGGTAATAGGTGACGTTGCTCCAGTTGTAGTTCTTGTTTTTGTTCTCACTGAGAGTTCCGTTGGCACGGATGCTGACGTTGCGTCCGTTGCTACCCGTAACAGCCGAAGGACCGAACCATGGACCACCCCCCAAACGTCGGTTCAACAAGAGGTTACCGCTGAGGTTGTAATTGTCGCCGTCGCTCCAGTTAGAGGATTCGTTGAAGTTCACCTTGATATCATCGCTGATGAGGTCATGCTGACTGAGCGGGTCTTTCACGTTATTCTGGTAAGGATCATCATTGAATGTGGCTGATGAACTGCCTGAGGAACTCTTTGTCTTTCCTGTAGAGATGCTGGGCTGGAACTGGAGTGTTGTCAGGGAGTCAATTCTCCATTCGATGCGGAAGTCGCTGTTGAAGTTGTTGTTGCGGTTTCTGCTGCTGTTGAGGCTGTTACTATATGAGGCTGCACGTACGAAATTTTGGTTGCTACTCTTTGTGTAGGAGTGGCTTTTGTTATAGTTGAAACGGAAGTTTCCACCAAACTCAATTTTGTCGGTGTCGAACACCAGACGACCACCGATTTGTCTGGCTGTCGCATTGCCGTTGTTGCCTGTATTGTTTTGCGAACCCAACACGTTTCCCTGCATTTTTTCAGAGAAGCGGTTGAGCATCAATCTGCCTGAATAGAGTTTTTCGGTTCCATAGCCAGCATCGATGTTGCCGAACCATCCCTGTTGGAAACCCTTCTTGATGGTCAGATCAAGCACCGTTTCTTCCTCTCCATCGTCAATGCCTGTGATACGGCTGAAATCGGACTGTTTGTCATAGGTCTTCACCTTATCCACAATCTCTGCGGGCAGGTTTTTCATGGACATGTTTTGGTCGTTCCCAAAAAACTCCTTACCGCCCACAAGGATTCGACGCACGGTCTTTCCATTCACTTTGATGGTACCGTCTTCTATCGTCACGCCTGGCAGTTTTTTGATAAGGTCCTCCAGCACACTTCCTTCTGGCACTTTGAAAGCATCGGCATTGAAGATGAGGGTGTCGTCCTTCACCTCCATCTCTTTCAGTTCGCCTGTCACCACTGCTTGGTTCAGTTGGATGCTGTTTTGCTTCATCAAGATAGTGCCAATGGATATGTTGCCCTTATTTGCCTTTCGCTGCACGTTGATGCTGCGGAAGAAGTCGCGATAGCCTACATAGGAAACTTTCAGAATATAATTGCCGTCCTTCACACTTTTGATGGTGAAAGCGCCATCTTTCGTCGTCGCATTTCCTGCAATCATACGTGTCGTGTCTGTACTCATGACTCTCACGGTACTGGCAATCAATGCCTCACCTGTTTCGCTGTCGATAACTTTACCTGTCAGTGTTGACTGCGCAAACGATGCGATTGTCGTCACCGAAAGGATTAGGGATAGGATAGTTCTTTTAGAAATAGCCATATATTAGTTAGTTTTGGATTTTGTTGTGTAGATAAGACCTGAAAATGTTCAAAAAGTTTAAGGAAGTGGTGAAAAAAGTCGCAAAGTGATAGGGATATGGCAGAATGATGTGTCAAAGCAACTCTTCGGTGGCCTCCGAATCCCCAAAATGAAAAAGGAGACGTGCCAATTGGGCAAATCTCCTTTTTTTGTGCGGTGCGTACGAGACTCGAACTCGTGACCCCATGCGTGACAGGCATGTATTCTAACCTACTGAACTAACGCACCAGTGTTTTCTTTCTTATTTATAGACCTTGGAAAACTTTCGGTCTTTTTGTGCGGTGCGTACGAGACTCGAACTCGTGACCCCATGCGTGACAGGCATGTATTCTAACCTACTGAACTAACGCACCGTTATCGCAAACAAACAAGGTCTTTGCTCGTTTGCGAGTGCAAAGGTACGACATTTTGCGGAACTGACAAAGAATTTCCCGTTTTTTTTCGGTGAAATGGAAAAAACTTTCGTTTTTACTTAATGCCTAACTTCTTTGCAATGGTCTTTGGAATGGCATCCTTGTGAATAAGGATATTCATGGTCTTGTATGCAACGAAGGCTTTAGAAGCATACCAAACGCCATTGTACTTGTAGTCTGTGCCCCATGAGTTTTTCACCATGAAGTACTCCTTGCCGTTTTGATCCTTGGCAATGCCGTAAATGAGCATGCCGTGGTCATCGGTCGTCTCCCAGTTATCGTATGCTTCCTGACGCATCTCTTGAGTGACAGTGATTTCAGGCCAAGGCCGTGCGGTGTAGGCTGCACGGTTGTTGATGCCTCCTGTGTTGCCAAACCAACGGACGTAGTCGCTGCCATCAGTGTCCTTGGCCTTTTTGAGGTCAGGGCATACAGCGATGCCTTCGCGTGAAAAGCCGTTCTCGCTGACATCGGCACCCCATGCGAAGGTGTAGCCGTTCTTCACTGCTGACTCCATCACCTCCATGAACTCGTCGAGCGGCAGGTTGTAGGAGAGGCCCCAACGCCAATTGTCCTGTACTTCGATGACGAACTGCTCATAGAAGGGGTGATGGCTGAAGGAGGTGAGGCTTACGTAGTCGTCCATGTTGAGTCCTGTTGATGCCATGAAAGACTGTGGAGTGTAGGTCTTTCCGTTGTAGGTGAAAGTGGTGGGTGTCTCGCCCAAATAGGTGTCAAGTGTTGCATTGATGGGTTTGAACCAGATGGGGGAGAGTTTCTTCTGCTTGCTGTCAGCCACAGCCTTTACCATTGGCGTGAGGATGGAGAAGAACTCTGTGAAGTTGGGCAGTGAATCACCTTGAAGTGTACCAGGTTCTGGCATGGCAGACTGAGGAATCATGCCATAGTGTTTCATGCAATACACGCAGTCGTAGAAGGAGCCGCCTTGGCTGAAGTCCATGTCGCCATGCAGACGCACAGTTGCCTTGGCGCGGTCCTCGTAGGTCTTGTGGGCGAGATACATCTCGGAGAAGTCCCATTCGCCTTTGCCCATACGGAGCAGTTCTGCCTCGAAGAAACCGAGTGAGGAGAATGCCCAGCATGTGCCAGAGTTGTTTTGGTTTTTTGTAGATGTGATGGGGTTTTCCTTTACGACGGTGAATTGGAAGCCCTCGTCTTTCTTTTCCTCTTGCGCGAAGAGGCTGGTGCCGAGCATCAAGAGCACGACGAATAATGATGTCTTTTTCATATTGAGTTATTTAAGTGATTTTGTTTTTAGAAGATTTGTCGAAATTGTGATGTTGATAATTAATCTTTTTTGATGAACTCCTCCACGTCGTCGATGTGGTAGGGAATGATGTTGTCACCGATGATTCGGCATCCCGTTTCTGTGATGAAGATGTCATCCTCCAGCCGTACTCCACCGAAGTTGCGGAAAGGTTCGATGGCTTCGTAGTTGATGAAACTCTTGTGCATGCCTTGACCTTTCCATAAGTCGATGAGGTGGGGGATGAAGTAAATGCCAGGCTCGTCGGTCATGACAAAGCCTACCTGCAGTCGGCGGCCACAGCGCAGGCAGTTGAGGCCGAATTGCGTGGAAGGTTGAACTTCGTCATCGAATCCTACGTAATTCTGTCCGAGACCTTCCATGTCGTGTACGTCAAGTCCCATCATGTGTCCGAGTCCGTGTGGCATGAACAAGGCATGTGCCCCTTGGCGTACAGCCTCTTCTGTGTCACCTTTCATCAGTCCGATGGCTTTCAGGTGGTCGGTGATGATGCGGCAGGCTCCGAGGTGCATGTCAAGCCACTTTACACCTGGCTTGGCATTGGTTATCACCCAATCGTGGGCTGCTTCTACAGCATGGTAGATGTCGCGCTGTTGTTGGGTGAACTTGCCGGAGATAGGTGTGACGCGTGTGTTGTCGGAGCAGTAGTTCTCTTTGCTTTCAGCACCTGCGTCGCACAGCATCAGCCTACCTGCTTCCAAAGGTGTGTGGCTGGGAAATCCGTGTTGTATTTCCCCGTGCATGGATAGGATGGATTGGAAGGAGTAGCGGTCACCAAGGCTCATGGCAATGCCTTCGATGACTCCTGCAATATATTTTTCCGTCACTCCTGGAGAACAAAGTTTTTGTGCTGTCGTGTGCATCTTGTAACCAATGTCTGCAGCCTGTTTCAGTTCTGTTATCTCTTCGGGCTGCTTAATGGCACGCATGTCCACAATGGCTTTGATGAGTTTGACCGATGCTTTTTCCTTGGTTTGCAAAGGGTGAATGCCCACGAGGTCGGATAGTTGAATCATCAGGTCGTGTCGACACTGAGGCACAAAGTGGATGGTTTGTCCCTTTGCTTTGGCTGCGTCAATCACATTCTTCAGTTCTTTCATTGGGGCTGTTGAAAACACGCCCACTTCGGCTGCAAGGTCGCTGACCGATGGCACATAGCCAAACCAGATGATGTCGTCGATGTCGATGTCATTGCCAAAGATATACTCTTTGTCGTTATCAATGTCGATGACTCCGACAAGCCCTTCTCGTTTCTGTCCGAAATAGTACAAGAAACAACTATCCTGCCGGAAACGGTATGGGTTTCCTGCATAATTGTTAGGTGCATCGTTGTTGCCCAACAACAGGATGATTCCTTCGCCAACACGTCTCTTCAGTTCGGCCCTTCGTTGTACATATATTTCTTTTGTGAACATATAGGTTAATCGTTTTTTTAGGTGTGTGAGTGCAAAGATACAATTTTTTTTGTTTCTCATCTCATTCCCAGTTCATGTTTTTTGGATTCGTACTTGCTTTTCAAGGTCTGAGCCAGTTGTTTGACTTCTGGAATGCTTTTGCTGTTTTGTTCCACGCAGAGATAGATGTAGTCCAGATTGCGCAACACGCCGAGCCGGCAGTCCTCAAACCTGTACATGTCTTGGTTCGATTTCACCTTGTCGATACCCTTTATCATGTCGTTCAGATTGGCGATGATGCCACTGGCAGGCACTTCATACGTTTGGCATGCCTTTCTGTATGCATCGTCTGCCGCAGCCTTATGGCTCTGTACGTGTGATTTCTCTTGGCTGTTGAGTCCATTTATGTCGCGTTGGAGCGTTTCGATGGCGAGGATGTATTGCTTTTTCGCGCTGATTAGTCCTTCGGGCGATAGCACTTCTGTCAGTCGTGATGTGGCAATGTCAAAGTTGTTGCAGATGACGGCGCATTCTTTTCCCACGTGCTCTTTCTCCACAATGCTGTCAGCCAATAGTTCCTCCCAAGTGGGAGCTTTTTCATATTCCTCCAGATAGGTGTTTCCTGTGTTCTTATTCTGTTTTTCTTCGCATGATGCCATCATCAGTACAAGTATGGCGAGGAGATAGGGGAGTGTTTTCTTCATCTGTTGACTCCTTATATATTATATAATAATGTGTAAGAGTAGAAAAGAAGGGACACATCCTTGTGGACATGTCCCTTGGGTATGTTAGTGTAAGTACGAATCCATTATTCTTTTGCGTCGTCCATCTTCTCTTTCAGAGCAGCGAGAGCGTCGATGTCGCCGAGAGAAGTAGATGCTGCCACGTTCTTGATGACAGGAGCCTGTTCCTTCTGTGGACGGCTTGCCTTCTTGGCTGCAGCCTCAGCCTTCTTGGCTGCCTTAGCCTCTGCACGGGCAACATCTTCGAAGATGCGTGAGTGAGAGAGGATGATGCGCTTTGCATCCTTGTTGAACTCGATCACCTTGAATTCGAGTGTCTCGCCAAGTTGTGCCTGGCTGCCATCTTCCTTTACAAGATGCTTTGGAGTGGCAAAACCTTCTACACCACCTTCGAGTGCGATGACTGCACCCTTGTCAAGCACCTCAATCACTTTACCCTCATGGATGGAGTCTTGAGTGAACTGCTCCTCGAACTTGTCCCAAGGATTGTCTTCGAGTTGCTTGTGACCGAGAGAGAGACGGCGGTTCTCCTTGTCGATGTCGAGCACCTGTACTTCGATTGGCTCGCCAATCTTTGTGAACTCTGATGGGTGCTTTACCTTCTTTGTCCAAGAGAGGTCGCTGATGTGGATAAGACCGTCAACACCTTCTTCAACTTCAACGAATACACCGAAGTTGGTGAAGTTGCGAACCTTGGCTGTGTGCTTGCTGCCAACAGGATACTTCTCTTCAATCTTCTCCCATGGGTCTTCTTTGAGCTGCTTCACTCCGAGTGACATCTTACGCTCCTCGCGATCGAGTGTGAGGATGACAGCGTCCACTTCGTCGCCTACCTTCATGAACTCCTGTGCAGAGTGGAGGTGTGCGCTCCAAGACATCTCAGAAACGTGGATAAGACCTTCTACGCCAGGTGCAATCTCAATGAATGCGCCGTAGTCTGCCATCACAACAACCTTACCATGTACCTTGTCGCCTACCTTGAGGTTAGGATCGAGGGCATCCCATGGGTGTGGAGTGAGTTGCTTCAGACCGAGGGCAATGCGCTTTTTCTCGTCGTCGAAGTCGATGATTACCACATTGAGTTTCTGGTCGAGTTGTACAATTTCCTTTGGATCGCTCACGCGGCCCCAAGAAAGGTCTGTGATATGGATGAGACCGTCAACACCACCGAGGTCGATGAATACACCGTAGTTGGTGATGTTCTTGACTGTACCTTCAAGAATCTGACCCTTCTCGAGTTTGGAGATGATTTCCTTCTTCTGCTGTTCAAGTTCAGCCTCGATGAGAGCCTTGTGGCTAACAACCACGTTGCGGAATTCTTGATTGATTTTCACAATCTTGAACTCCATGGTCTTGCCAACGAATGTATCGTAGTCGCGGATTGGTTTCACGTCGATTTGAGAACCAGGAAGGAATGCCTCTGTGCCAAACACATCGACAATCATACCACCCTTTGTGCGGCACTTCACGAAGCCCTGTACGATTTCGTCGTTCTCCAGTGCTGCGTTTACGCGCTCCCAAGAACGAGCCTGGCGAGCTCTCTTGTGAGAAAGCACCAACTGACCCTTCTTGTCTTCTTGATTCTCAATATAAACCTCAACGGTGTCACCCACCTTGAGGTCGGGAGCATAACGGAACTCGCTACGTGCGATAACACCTTCGCTCTTGTAGCCGATGTTGACAACTACCTCGCGGTCGTTGATGGCAGTGACGGTGCCGTCCACCACCTCGTTGTCGTTCACGTTGTTAAGTGTGCCTTCGTAGGCAGCTTTCTGAGCGGCTTTGTCAGCTGCGCTCACGCCATCGTTCTCGAATGCTTCCCAATCGAAACCTTCCAGCGGTTTAATGTCTTTAGTTTCCATAAATAATAAAAGTAGTTTGTTTTAATTAATAAAGTTAGACATTATGTTGATAAAATCTAATTTCATGTCAAAGGGCATTTGACCCAATGCGGCTGCAAAGGTACGAATAAGTGAGCACATAACCAAAAAAAAAGATTCTTTTGTTGATTTAATCGTGCGAAAATGCCTTAGGTGTGGCAAAAGTTGATGATTTTCTGTCTGATATCCAAGAAAAGGGATGTTCTTTTGTATGTTACAATTTCTCGAAGTTGCGGGGTGTCTTTCCTGTCAGTTTCACAAAAGCGCGACGGAAGGTGGAGGTGCTGTTGAAGCCGCTTTCGTAGGCGATGTGCTCCAAAGTGAGTTCTGGGTGCTCCTTCATGAGCGGCAGGCTCGTATGCCCGATGGGTTGGGCTGCATGTCTTCATTGATTGTGGTGATGGAAGATTGTGGCAAAGCCCACTTTTCGTCTGGGGCATTTCCAAAGCCTCAAAAACGACATGCCCCACGTCGGTCGGGCGACGTGGGGCATGTCGGTGAACCGACGTGGGGCACGTCGGTTTTTGGGGTGTTATAATACTTCTCCGAGCACGGGCCAATCATCCTTGTCAAAATGCATCTTGCGAAGGAAGATTTTGGCTTGTCCGTTGCGTTCTTTCTCGTAGGCATGGGAGAGGAAGTACCATTGTCCGTCAAACTGATAGGCGGAGTTGTGTCCTACTCCGAAAAACTCGCTGTTGGGACCGATGAGGGTGTCGCCTCCGCCTTTTTCCATAGGTCGTCCCTTCTTGTCAACATAGGGTCCTGTGACCTTCTTGCTTCTGCCTACAACGGTGCGGTAGGTGCTGCGCTCTCCGCGGCAGCAGTAGTCGAAGCTGACGAAAAGGTAGTAGTAGTTGCCGTGGCGAATGATGAAAGGTGCTTCGACAGCATTGTCGCCCGCTTCGATTGTGTCGTTGCCTTCGATGGTGTAGTGTGCGATGTTGTCAATTTCGGCGAGGGTGACTTTTCTGCCCACACGCCTTGAGATGGTCTTGGGTTTGCCTATAGGGGTTTTGAAGTCTTTCTTCAATTGGACGAGTTGAATTCCGTCCCAGAAGGACCCGAAGGTGAGCCATGGGGTGCCTTTCTCATCGACAATGAGGTTGGGGTCGATGGCGTTGTAGGCATCCTTGTGCTGGTGAGATACGATGACACACCCTTGGTCTTCCCATTTGTAGTCGGACGAGGTTGGGTCGAGGGTCTTGTTTGTGGCAAGCCCGATGGCTGAACCGTTCTTGCCGAAGGTTGAGCAGGAGTAGTACATGAGCCATTTCCCGTCATGTTTGCTTATGTCTGGTGCCCAGGTGTGCCCGCGGTAACCTCGTACAGAGTCGGTTGCCCATTGGGGTATGGGGGATAGCACGGACTTTTCGGGTTGCCAACTCTTCATGTCGGCTGACGAGATGCAGCCGATGCCCATGCCTGTGGAGAAGATGTAGTAGCGTCCGTCTTCGCCCCGTGCCATGACGGGGTCGTGCACGTCGGGGTGTTCGGTGTCGAAGCGAAAACGAGGATGTCGTTGTGTCTGTTCTCCCTCTTGTGCTGCCGTCTGAATGGTAAGCGCAGCAAACAGAATTGTTAGTAAATGTTTCATTTTGTTAGTTGTTGTAAATTAATAGGTTAATAAATAATAATGAATATTTTTGTGGCAGTTTAGGCTTTGCGAAGAACTATTACAGCCCAGTTGTTTTTTTCGACGGTCTTAATAGTGAATAGTTTATTCAGAGTTGCCACTTCTTGCATGTCGGGGACATCGTCGACAAAGAACCCCGAGATGATGAGGGTGCCACCAGGCATGAGGTGTTGTACGTAGATAGGCATGTCGGTGGTGAGAATGTTCTTGTGGATGTTGGCAACGATGGTGTCGAACATTCCTTCGATGGCGGAAGCGTCACCGAGCAATACTGACACATTATTTATATTATTAAGCGAGAAATTTTCGAGAGCATTCGTCACGCTGAACTCGTCGATGTCGATGGCTACCACCTCTTTTGCCCCTTGTTTTGCCATGGCGATGCCAAGCACACCCGTGCCGGTGCCCATGTCAAGCACTCGTTGAGAGGTGAAGTCTTCTTTCAGTAAAAGCGAGGTAAGTTGGTAAGTCGTATCGTGGGAACCTGAGCCAAATGCCATGCGTGGGTTGAGGCGGATGCCGAACTCACGTTCGAGAATGGGGTCGAAACTGTTTTGCTCCCATTCGGCATTCCAGTCTTGGTCCTCCAACTGGTGGAGGGTATAGGTGAAAGTGGCTTCGGGAATGGCTATGGTGCCGAGCGTGGCACGGAAGTCCTTTTCGTCGAAATTGTCTTGGAGAATGTATGCCTTGATGCCCGTGTCTGTCATTTCGAAGGAATCGAAGCCTGCTTCGTTGAGTATGGCGGTGAGGATGTCACAGGTCGCTTCGGAGTAGGGGGTGGCAATGATGTCAGCGTAGAGGTAGCGCATGGTGAGTCTTTGGGAGTTAGTCTTTTTCCTTGATGGTCATGTCCATGAGGTCCTGGTAATCTCCCCTGAACACATTGATGTCGACGTCGCCTTTGATGCCGTCAACCTTGCCTGCATCAGTATGTTGCCAGAATGCCCATTCACCCTTGTATTCGAGCGAATCAACATAATAGTGGGCTATCCAGTAGGGGTAACGGTCAAACTCGGGTGTGTTGAGGTAGGAGGTGCGGAACTTGTAACCTGTATAGAGAATGGGGGTGACCCCGTAATGCTTCTCTACAATGTTCATCCAGTTGAGCACTTCTCGTTGCAATTGTGCGGTGCTGTGACCGCCTGTTTCCTCTACGTCGAGCACGGGGGGAAGGTCGTCTTCTTCGAGTTGCACCATCTTGCAGAAGAACTTGGCTTGTGCCTTGCCCGAGGATGAGGGGCTGAAATAGTGGTAGGCGCCACGTACGATGTCGTTCTTTTTGGCGTTGTGGAAGTTTTGGTTGAAGTTCTCGTCCCATATGTCTGTACCCTCGGTGGCTTTCACGAAAATGAACGATACGGGGGTGCTTTGTATTTGCGCATTGCGCAGTTTGTTCCAGTCAATGTCGCCTTGATAGTGAGAGATGTCCAATCCGCGCACTTTCCCGTCGGGATAGGTTACATTGCCGTAGAGGGCTTTCCATCGGAATGAGTAGGGACCTACGAAAGTGTTGTAGAAGAAGGCTATGTATGCCACTACGATAATGCCCAACGCGATCCATAAGACATAAGAAGGCACACGGCGAAGTGGGTTTCGTCGTGTGCCTTTCTTCTTGCGTTTTGTTGTCTTGCGTTTAGTTGGCATTTATTTTGCCTTTTCCAACTGAAGAGTCTTTGTAGGCTGGTCGCAAACCTCTGTCGGTCCCCAGTACTGAATAGGACCAGGATAAACGTATGCAGTTTCCTTTGCCCACTCGTCGCGATGTGCAGCAAAATACTTGAATGGAGCACCGTCCAATTCAACAAGTGCTTTGCGGATGACAGGCTTCATCTTGCCATTGCGCTTTTCGAGGTTCATCATCATGGTGATTGGCACACCACCGGCAATCCACTCGGCAGCAGGTGCTGTGGTATTCTTGATGATTGACATATAGCCAGTCTTGCCATTGGCGATGAGGCGAGATGCATTGTAACCGAGTGAGTAGCAGTAGTCCGCATCGTAGTTAGATGGGGCAGCGCAACGTCCTTCGTAGCCGAAGAAGTGGTGCTGAGTTCCGAACTTGCCTACATACTTGCCCTGATGCTTCCAAATGGCCAATTTGTCTGCCACCATGCGCGAGAGCAACTTCTCAGTCTCGATGAGTGATACCTGCACGTTGCCGTGTGGGTCGCGGTCGAGTGCCAACTGGGCGGCTACGTCAGATGGAAGTGATTTGAAGACGTTAAGGTTCTCTTTGGAGAGGTGGCGCTTCACGAACTCAATCTGTTCGTTGCCGCTGTTGATGCTTTGTGCCTCTGGCAGTGCAAGCACGTCGTTCAGTTCGGCAATGAGTTTCTTAATGGCTGGAATGAACTCGATGATACCTTCCGGGATAACGACGGTACCAAAGTTGTTGCCTTCCTCTGCACGCTTAGCCACAGCATTGGCAATGTAGGTGACCACATCGTCGAGTGACATGGCTTTAGCCTCCACTTCTTCAGAGATGAGGCAGATGTTTGGTTGGCACTGGAGTGCACACTCAAGGGCAATATGAGAGGCAGAACGTCCCATCACCTTGATAAAATGCCAATATTTACGCGCTGAGTTACAGTCGCGCTGAATGTTACCAATCAGTTCGGAATAAGTCTTGCAGGCAGTGTCAAAGCCAAAGGATGTTTCAATCTGCTCATTCTTCAGGTCACCGTCGATAGTCTTAGGACAACCAATAACCTGAACACCATACTTCTTGGCTGCATAATACTCTGCAAGCACACAAGCATTTGTGTTGGAATCGTCACCGCCGATGATGACAAGTGCCTTGATGTTCAGTTCGCGAAGAATCTGAATGCCTTTCTCAAACTGGTCAACCTCTTCCAGTTTGGTGCGGCCTGAACCGATGATGTCGAAACCACCCGTATTGCGGTACTTGTCCATGATGTCAGCAGTGATTTCCATATAGTTATGGTCAACGAGGCCACCAGGACCCAAAATAAAACCATAGAGTTTGTTGGCAGGATTGAGAGATTTTACACCGTCGAAAAGACCGGAAATCACGTTGTGGCCGCCAGGAGCCTGGCCGCCAGAAAGGATAATACCTACATTGAATGGAGGCAGTTCCACGGGTTCGCCCGCTGCGAATGTGATTACAGGCATACCGTAAGTGTTAGGGAAGAGTTCCTTGATTTCAGCCTGATTGCCTACAGACTGAGTCGCTGCACCTTCAACGGCCTTAACTGGTCCTTGAAGTGCCTTGGGAAGTTTGGGCTGATAAGCCGCGCGCGCTTTCTGAAGATTTGAAATTGCCATTGTTTTATAATTTAGTTATTATGGAATGTTTTTAGTTATTTCTGGAGAGATTCTCGAGCCGCTTCAATATAGCAAAGTGCTTCCTTGCACTTGTTGGTCACATATTGCCAATCACCTTCCTTCACTTTGTCGCTTGGGAACAGTTTTGAGCCCATGCCTACACAATAGACACCAGCCTTGAACCATGCGGTGAGATTTTCCTCTGTGGGAGCCACACCGCCTGTGACCATGATTTTTGACCATGGCATAGGAGCCTTGAGGTTTTTCACCATGGCTGGTCCATATACATCGCCAGGAAAGAGTTTGGTGAGGTCACAACCGAGTTCCTGTGCTGCACCTACTTCGCTGACCGAGCCACAGCCTGGGCAGTAGGGGATGAGGCGACGGTTGCAGACAGGGGCAATCTCTGGGTTGAAGAGGGGACCAACAATAAAACAGGCACCTAACTGTATGTATAGTGCTGCTGTTGGAGCATCCACAACAGAACCGACACCAAGTGCCAACTCTGGACATTCTGTGGCTGCAAACTTCACGCACTCGGCAAACACTTCATGTGCAAAGTCGCCACGGTTGGTGAACTCAAAGGCACGAACGCCTCCATCGTAGCAAGCCTTGATGACTTTCTTTGCTACTTCTGCATCTTTGTGGTAGAAAACTGGCACCATGCCTGTTTTACCGATTTTGGCCATCACTGCCAATTTGTCAAATTTTGCCATAATTCTTGGATTTGAAGGATTGAAAATCGAAGATTTGAAGTCTGTCAAGTGGCTTGTCGCTTGTTCATGGAAACTCCAATTATTTCAATTCTTCAACTTTTCTGTTTTTTATCGTTGTACACGACCATTGGCATTGCCGCCAGCCAGTGCTTCTACTTCTTCGATGGATACATGATTGAAATCTCCGGGGATTGTGTGCTTCAAGGCTGATGCTGCCACTGCAAACTCCAACGCCTCTCCTTGTGTGGGCTTCGTGAGCAAGCCGTGAATGAGACCGCCCGAGAAAGAATCGCCACCACCAACACGGTCAATGATGGGGTTGATGTCGTAACGCTTGCTTTGGTAGAATTCCTTGCCATCATAAATGAGGGCTTTCCAACCGTTGTGGGTGGCAGAGAAACTTTCACGAAGTGTTGACACTACATATTTGAAACCAAACTCTTTTGCCATGGCTTTGAAGATGCCTTCATAGCCTGCTGCGTCAGTTACACCAGCTTCTACATCAGCATCGGGTTTGAAACCAAGGCAGAGTTCTGCATCTTCCTCATTGCCGATGCATACATCCACATATTGCATGAGTGGGCGCATGATGGAAATAGCTTTTTCGCTGGTCCAAAGTTTCTTGCGGAAATTGAGGTCGCACGATACAGTTACACCATGCTTTTTTGCTGCGATGCAAGCCTGCCGTAGGCATTCTGCCGAGGCATCGCTGATGGCTGGGGTGATGCCTGACCAATGGAACCAGTCGGCACCTTTAAAAATCTTGTCAAAATTAAAATCCTCCGGTTTTGCCTCTGCAATGGAAGAGTTGGCACGGTCATAAATGACTTTCGAAGGACGCATGCTTGCTCCTGTTTCTGCATAATAGAGACCAATGCGGTTGCCGCCACGGGCAATGAAGTCTGTGTTAACACCAAATTTACGGAGAGCATTGACTGCAATCTGACCGATTTCATGTTTAGGCAGTTTGCTCACAAACACGCTTTCATGTCCGAAGTTGGCTAGGCTGATGCCTACATTTGCCTCGCCTCCGCCAGGTATGATGTTGAATTTTTCTGCTTGAACAAAACGGTAGTTTCCTTCTGGAGAAAGACGAAGCATAATCTCGCCCATTGTTACGATTTTTGCCATATTATTGTTGAAGTATTTTGTTAAATCTGTTCTTTATTATGATGGTCTGCTTTCATTTAGCGTGCAAATTTAATGCTTTTTTACGAGAAAACCGTTGTTTGTTTAGCAAAAAATCTTTGTAAGATGAAATTTTGTCCAATTATAAATTTTTATATGATTAAAAAGCGTTAACTTTGCACCGTTTTCCCGATGTCGTTCTATCGGTCGGGGGACTATCGGGATTCAAAAAGTGTTGGTAAGGTAAAGAATTATGGAAATTACGTCCAAGATTCGTATTAAGGATATCGCGGAGAGAGCTGGGGTGTCGGTAGGCACAGTTGACCGCATCATTCATGGACGCGGCAATGTTTCGCCTATCAGCATGGAACGGGTGCAGAAAGTATTGGATGAAATAAATTACACCCCTAATCATTATGCATCGGCACTTGCTTCACACAGTGTACACCAGTTTGCGGCTATTTTGCCTATGCATGAAGTTGATAGTTATTGGGCGCGTGTGGAAAATGGACTTACAGATGGAGTGAGGCGCTTCAATGATTTCAAGATTTCCTTCAAGATTTTCCGATACGACCCCTTCAATACTGAATCCTTTAAGATTGAATGTCAGAGCCTTTTGGAGTCCAATCCCGATACTGTCATCATTGGTCCTATCTTCAACTATAACATCATGGCGAAGTTTACAACTCAATTGGATGAACGCGAGATACCTTATGCCTTGCTTGACTCCAATTGGCCAGAGTTCAATCACCGCATCTTCTATGGCCAGGACTCCTTGCAGAGTGGTGCTTTCTCTGGACGTATCATGTCGCTTGCAGCTGACTCGAAAACCACCAAGATGGCACTCTTCAAGGTGTTGGGAGAAGGGCGTGTTGCCAGCCGTCAGCAGATGGACCGCGAAGTGGGATTCCGTAAATATATGGAGGAACACAATCCAAACATTGAGATTATGGACGTGAACCTTTATGTGTATGATAAACAGGGAATGCGGGAGATTATGCGTGATTTCTTTACGGAGAATCCTGACATAAGGCATGCTTTGTGCTTCAACTCCTCTATCCATATCATTGCAGACTTCTTGCGTACAGAGCTGCCCCGACATCCCCATGTCACACTGTTGGGCTATGATGCTGTTGATGCCAATGTGGAGTGCATCAAGAATGGCTCTGCGGATTTCCTTATTGCACAGCACCCTCAATCGCAGGGACTAGATTGCTTCCGTTCGATGTTTAATACTTGCGTGCTCAAAATGAATCTGCCTCGTGATCATTACATGGCCATAGAATTGTTGACGAAGGAGAATGTCGGCTTTTATAAGGATTAGTGGAACACAATCCAATCAATAGATAGGCAATCAATATAATATACAAACCAAAAACAAATAAATTCTAACCTATTACCTTATGAAGAAATCTTTAATTTACCCTCTCATGGGAGGATGTTTCTCCCTATTGGGCCTTGTGTGTTCACAGCCAATGTCGGCACAGAAGAATCAAATGCCACTTGTCTTTTCAGTAGAAAATACAGGGGCAAAGTTTGCAGAACCCAAATATGGCACAGCTGACCAGATGCCAGATGTTGCCACGCTTCCCAATCCATTTGTCTTTGCTGGTAGCAAAAAGGAGGCAAAGAACTTGGCGCAGTGGCAACAGCGTCGCTCGGAAATCGCCAACCAGATTCAGCACTATGAGATAGGTAAGAAACCCACCGTGTCGATGGATGACATTGATGCACGCATGTCGGGCGACACCCTTATCGTAGATGTTCATGTAAACGGACAGGTGTTGACCCTCTCCACTCCCATCTTCTATCCAAAAGAAGGTTCGGCACCTTATCCTCTTATTATTGGTGCCAGCAACAACGCTCTGCCACGCAAGTTGTTCACCGACCGCAACATAGCCATGATGGTCTTCTACGAGCGTCAGGTCAACAGCTACTCCCAAATGGGGCATGGTGCAGGAGGTGGACGAGGCAACTATGCCTTTGACAAGCTTTATCCCGATTTGAAGGAAAATGGGGCATATAGCGAATGGGCTTGGGGGTTCAGCCGCTTGCTTGACGGATTGCAGAAATTAGGTCCCGAAGTGACCAAGATTGACATGAAGCATATCGGTGTGACAGGTTGCTCTTATGCAGGTAAGATGGCACTTTTCTGTGGCGCTTTTGACGAGCGTGTCGCCCTCACCATTGCACAGGAACCAGGTGGCGGTGGCGCAGCATCATGGCGTGTCTCACGCACATTGGGTAATGTGGAAAACCTTGACAAGACAGATTACAACTGGTTCAAGGAGAGTTTGAAAGAGAACTTCGGCGAAGAAAAAGTGAACAGACTTCCTCATGACCGTCACGAGCTCGTGGCCATGTGTTGTCCACGTGCCGTGTTGTTGCTGGGCAATCCTGATTACGAATGGCTTGCCGACCCATCCATGTATGTATCTGCCAACGCAGCCATCAAGGTGTGGGAGCGCTTTGGCATTGCCGACCGCATTGGCTATTCCATTGTTGCTGGTCATGGTCATTGTCAACTTCCAGAGGTGCAGTATCCTGAAGTTGAAGCCTTCATTGACAAGTTCCTTTTGGGTAAAGATGCTAACACGACAGTGCGCATTGCTCCAGATGATTATTCGACTCGTTACGATTATCGTTCGTGGATACCTTGGGCTAAGTAAAATGGACAATAAAAAGAGGAGAATGCATAATCGCATTCTCCTCTTTTTATATTTATGAATTTATTCGTCCTCGTCGGGAATGTCATCAATATTGTCGATGTCTTCGATTTGGATATTGTTCTCGTCGGGTTCTTCGTCTTCGTCCATGTCTTCTTCGTCATCGCCGTCAAGTTTTTTCAGTTCTTCGTCATTCATGTCTTCCTCTTCTACATCCTCCTCTTCCATCATGTCTTCTTCATTGTCTTCGTAGTCGTCATCCTCTTCGTCTCTGTGTTTGCGGCGGCGACGGCGACCATCCTCTTCATCGTCAATGCTATAGTCGATGTGTACCTTTTCCACTTTTGGCTTCGGCTTCATGAAGATGCCTTCAATCCATGTGCCACGTTCAATTTCCAAAACTTCGTAGCCGTCGTCCTTTCGGCGATCGATGATTCCACCTTCTTTTCGCATGGTCATTTCAGGCATGATGGTACAATCAACAAAGAATGCAGACTCGATAATGTCTTGAATGGCGAGTGGAAGCCCCTTCCAGCCTGTGCCCATGTTGTGTGCAATGAGTTCAAGAACTTCCCATGCTTCCAGATGCTGGATGTTTTCCAATGTCAAGTCTGTCACTTTCTTGATAGGGTGTTTACGGATGGCAACTGCGTTGTTGCCGTCAGCATCAGGGGTGGAATAGACTTCATACCCCATTTTTTCCAGTTGATTCACCTTGTCAACATCATCTCTCTTGAGATATTGAAGGTCAAACACCGTTTTAACGATGTTCATGTAATGTCTTTCGTTTTCCGAGAAATCCTCTTTCTTTTTCCTAGCGTTGATAATCATTTGACTCAGCTCACTCGGAGTCACAGTCCAAATGTTACTTTTGTCCAAGTCATCAAGCGATAGTTTCGTCTTTTGCTTCATTGTGTTAATTTGATAATGTGTAAATTTGTTGAGGGGAAAATTTGTCTGCAAAGGTAGTGAAAAAAAACAGGATTGGGGATTTAGAAGTTGGGAATTATTACTTTTTCGATAAAAAAATATTTTTATTAGCAAAAAAACACATGTTCTTCCTTCCTAATTCCCAACTTTTTTCTACCTTTGCCATAATTTAGAATCAAGAAATAGGATACACAAAATTGTATATGTCTCAAAAAGTGATTTTTTTTAAGGTTTTTGTCTGCCATTCCATTTTTAGTCGAGTGATGGCTGTTTCTTTATTGTGCTGTTATTCATTAATGCTTGTGGCTCAGGATGCAGATGAAGTATCGTTGGCTGATGCTCAAACAAAGGGCATCATTTCATATGTGCAGCATGTGATGGGATTCAATAGAGCAGTCCCGCAAGAAAAAGTCTATATGCATTTTGACAACACTGGCTACTTCGAAGGTGAAACGATATGGTTTAAAGCCTATGTAACTCGTGCTGATAATGGGCGACCGACTGATTTGAGCAAGGTTCTATATGTGGAATTGCTGAATCCGAGTGGTGACTTGATAAAGACCCAGAAATATTATATTGACGAGCAAGGGCAAACTCATGGCGATATAAAAGTAGATTCACTTTTCGGGACTGGTTTTTATGAAGTGAGGGCCTACACGCGTTACATGACAAACTGGGGTGTAAATGCTGTGTTCTCGAGGGTGTTTCCCGTGTTCAAAAAACCAGCGGAAGAGGGCAACTATGAAGATCTGACAATTGACACACGCTTATATCAGGAACGTAATCCGAACAACCGTGACCAACAGGATTCGCTTTACATGAAAGCAGTGAAGGAGGGCATTTATTCGAACAATACGGCAAAGACTGTCAGTGTGCAGTTCTACCCGGAAGGTGGAGACATGGTGCAAGGAAAAAAATGTCATGTGGCAATGTTAGCGGTGACGGATGATGGCAGACCTTATCAGGGGCAAGCCTTTGTGGTTAATCAACAAGGGGAAGTTTTAGCGTCTGTACAGACCGACACATTGGGTCGTGGAGAGTTCACGGTCGTCCCTGATGCTTCTGGATTGGCCATGAAGATGATGAATGCGCGTGGCAAGGAACAGCAGTTTAATCTTCCCACAGCCCGCCGTGAAGGATGCACTGTTACCCTGGATGTGATTAGCGACGAGATGCTTGCCACTTTGCAGTGTACAGATGGTGTGTGTGGCGAACTGATTGGCTATGTACTAATGAATAATGGTAATATCTATTTTTGTGATACCCTGGTGGCTTCACCGCTCATGGAATTAGAACTGAATCGTGGAGGAATGAAAGAGGGTGTAAATCAGATGACTGTTTTTAATAGTGATGGTCAAATATTGGCAGACCGTCTATTCTTTATCTGCCCCCAATCTTCAGATGCAGATACTATTGTGTTTAAAGCGGAGTCGCCATGGCTGAAACCATGTGGTAAGGTGACGCTGAATGCTAAAACTTTGCCGAATGCGACATTCTCTTTCTCTGCTATGGATGCAGGGACGATGACCAACGAAAAGCAGGGTAATTTGAAAACCTGGATGTTGCTGAGTTCAGAAGTGAGAGGATACATCGATCATGTGGATTATTACTTTGAGTCGGACGACCAAGAGCATCGCAGGGCTGCTGATATGCTGATGCTTACGCAGGGATGGCGGCGCTACAATTGGAATGAAATGGCAGGCATCACTCCGAGGGATAAGATGCAGCCCGTGGAAGACAAATTCTATGTGTTTGGTCAGTTGAGCGAGTATCGCAAGCGCAATCCTGTAAATGATGTGAATATGCAGGTGATTCTCTATAACAAGCAAGGACAAAGTTTGATTGGAAACACCAAGACTGACAAAGATGGCAACTATGTGTTTGGACTTCCGTTCTTAAATGGTGAATGGAAAATGTTTTTCTATACAACAGTCAAGGACAAAAAAAAGACCTATCGTGTGGGAGTTGATAGGCAGATTTCACCAACGCCACGCTACATCACTCCTGCGGAGGCTAGTTTGAGGTTGCCCACAGGAGCAAACATGTTTGTGCATCGCGGAGAAGAGTCTGTGCCTGATGAGGAAGAGTTTATTCCCATCACTCGGAAAAACATCTTGTTGCAAAACGTTACGGTCAAAGCAAAACGTTACTTTACGAACGATGATTTTAAGTTTAAGAATGAGGATTATGCTCGCAGATGGGCTTCCATTTATTATGACATAGATCGTGAACTCGATAACATTCGCGACAGAGGAGAAGCGGAGCCCACCATCTTTGAGTTTTTGGCAAAGAAGAATGCGATGTTTAACAATCCCGAATGTGTTGATTTGCCGAGTGTGACAGGTGACACGACTTCTACGTGGACAGAATGGGATGGGCACATGTCATATGGGTCTCAGCCGATAGAATGGATTGTAGATAATGGTGACACGATGAATCAAGGTGCTATTACGTCAGATAAGGGTGCTTCGGGCGATACGTTCTTCCCGATTTGGTTGGATGAAATTAAAAGTGTCTATATTGCTCCATACGACCCCGACCAGGATAGTCGTGATGTGGCTAATGGAATGGAAGATAGAAGCAACTACGTGAAGATTTATCTCTATTTGCATCATCGGTTTTCAACCGAAAGTAATAAAGGCCTTCGTCGCACGTATTTCCAAGGCTTCAATGAGGTTTCGACCTTCCAAATGGAGGACTACAATGTCATCCCTCCAATGGCAGACTTTCGACGCACCATCTATTGGGCGCCAGATATAAAAGCCGATGCAGAGGGTAGGGCAAAGATAGAATTTTTCAATAACTCCACCTGTGAAGAGATGTATATTAGTGCAGAAGGTATGACACCAACAGGTCAGTTTGTTGTGAAAGATTAGGCTCAAGAGGGGTGGACCTTGCTCTTTTTTTTGAAGAAAAAGTTCACCCTTTTCATTCTTAATTGCTAATAAAGTATAAAAAGCATTCTAAATTTTCATTTATTACAGATTTTTTGTGTAACTTTGTAAAAACTTTTGGAGTTAGTCCTGTGGCGTTCTCATAAATTTTTATTGATTCAAGTTTTAATTTTGATTTTAATACTAACTATATACGTGAGATTGAAAATGCTTTCCCTCAAGTTTCGAATTCTTTATTTGAGTATGTCTGTTTGTGCAGGGATGCTATTGTCGTGTGGAGATCATTCTGGTCATGCAGATAAAGAATGCATGGTTCGGAATCAACAATTGGACTCTCTTGTGCAGAGCCGGTTGAATGTGAGTCCAGCGGTTGCTCTTGCAAGCATTGATAGTTTGGACAGCATCGGGCAGATGCCCCCATCTCTTGTCTGTTACTATCGTGGTAATGTGTACAATCATATGGAACAGAGAGCCACGGCTGAATTGTATTTCAAAAAGGCATTGGAGGGGGATGCTTTACAAAAGGAGAGCATGTTGCTTTTCTATAAGGCGAGCGACTATCTCTCATCCATCCTTGCTAATCGTGGCGATCATGCAGAAGCATTGAATGTAGCCACAAGGTGTTATGAAATTTCACGACAGGATATAACTTCAGAAGGTCAGCGTTGGACGGCTGTTATCTTGCATGCAATGGGCTATTTCCAGACTCAACTGGGTATGAACGAAGAGGCTGAAAAGAATTTCAGCATGGCGTATATAGCTCTTTCGCAGATGGTGGCAGCGGACAGTTGCTATGACAATTTGCTCACCTATGCTCGTGTCTCATACAATATTCTTGATGCATACACAACGACGTCACAGTATGGCAAGGCTTTGGAGTGGGTGCCGTCGGCAGAAAAGGCTGTAGAACGTCTTGTGAAGAATCCCCAATGTTCAGAGCAGAACAAGGTGATGTATCTGGGAGGTGTAGCCATTCATAAGGCGTTAGTGATGCTGAAGCAGGGTGCGGATTCATCGGCAGAGGAATGCTATCGGAAAGCACGGGATTTAGGACATTTCAACAATGCATATGGAATCATGGATCAGTCCTACTTCCTCCGACAAGCAGGACGATGGGACGAATTGGCAGATTTGATGCCGAAGGTGGATTCATTGGCAAAAGTATGGAATGTTCCATTATGCCTTCTCTATGTGCGGGAATATATGGTGCCCCAGTTCAATGCTTACATGAAATCGGGCAGGAAGGAACAAGCGCAGGAGGTGGCCGAACGGATGGCTGCATCCATCGATTCAGTGATGTCTTATGAGGTCAATCAAAAGATGAAGGAGATAGCTGTCATCACAGAACGAAAAGATGCGAATCTGGCATTGGTGAAGCAGGAACTCATGGAAACTTATCGGTGGGTAAAGATTTTAGGTATAATGCTCTCACTGCTGATATTGGCGATTCTTGCCTATTCTGTCTATTGCTTTGTTCAAAAGAAAAAGGAAAAGTCAAACACAATATAATTATTATGAAAGAATTAGCATTAAAGTATGGCTGTAATCCCAATCAGAAGCCATCACGCGTCTATATGGAGGAGGGCGAACTCCCTATCGAAGTGCTCAACGGTCGCCCTGGTTACATCAATTTGCTTGATGCCTTCAATAGTTGGCAACTTGTCAAAGAACTGAAAGCCGCCACAGGTATGCCATCGGCTGCATCGTTCAAACACGTGAGTCCTGCGGGTGCCGCAGTGGGTGCTCCACTCAGTGACACGTTGAGGAAAGTTTATTTTGTCGATGATGTGAAGATTCCACTCACTCCCATAGCAACAGCATATGCTCGTGCTCGTGGTGCTGACCGCATGTCTTCCTTTGGTGACTTCATTGCATTGTCCGACACTTGCGATGAGGCTGTAGCTACCCTTATCAAGCGCGAAGTGAGCGATGGCATCATTGCTCCCGACTATACCCCTGAGGCATTGGCTATTCTCAAGGCAAAGCGCAACGGCACCTATTGTGTCATCAAAATGGATCCAAACTACACACCGGCACCCATTGAGCGCAAGCAGGTGTTTGGCATCACCTTTGAACAAGGACGCAACGAGATTGACCTTACGGGTGACGACCTCTTCGCCAACATCCCGACTGATAACAAGAACATTCCAGCTGATGCTAAGCGCGACCTCAAAATTGCGCTCATCACCCTCAAATACACACAGTCAAACTCTGTATGTTATGTGAAGGACGGTCAAGCCATCGGTATTGGTGCAGGTCAGCAGAGCCGTATTCATTGTACGCGTTTGGCCGGAAACAAGGCCGACATCTGGTGGCTCCGTCAGTGCCCCAAAGTGTTGTCACTTCCTTTCAAGAACGACATCCGTCGTGCCGACCGTGACAACACTATTGATGTGTATATAGGTGATGAATATGAAGATGTGCTTCGTGAAGGCACATGGCAAAATTTCTTTACAGAGAAGCCTGAGCCACTTACAGCTGAAGAAAAGAAGGCTTGGCTCTCACAGAACACCAACGTCTGCCTTGGCTCAGATGCGTTCTTCCCCTTTGGCGACAACATCGAGCGTGCTCACAAGAGTGGTGTTCAGTACATTGCTCAAGCTGGTGGCTCCGTGCGTGACGACAATGTCATAGAGACCTGCAATAAATATGGCATTGCAATGGCGTTCACAGGTATTCGCCTTTTCCACCATTAATTATATAGACCATTTAGCCAATTACAATTTGCCATTTAGTTACGCGAATAGGATGGCGATGCATAAGGGCTGAATGATTAAATTGTAAATGTGAGATGGCTTCAGACAACGAAATTCAATATGCCATCATGAATGGCATCAACTTCGGCAAAGCCAAGAGCGAGAAAAAAGAAGACCCAAACAAGGTGAAGACCAAGGCTCGCAAAAAAGGCTATCAGACGGGAGCGCACAAGTCTGGCGCAGCCAAGCATAAGGCAGAAATTCGCCAACGTGTGAAAAGCCGCCCCACTCAACGCAAAGGATAGATGAAAGAGCGTTGGTGCATTCTTATTGTGTTACTGCTCAGCTTCACTGCTTGCAACTCGGATAAAGCACGCAACGAAGATGGGCAGTCTCCGTATGCACACAAGGTCTCCCAAGGTAATCCACACTTTGACTTACCTGACATTCAGCAGAACGGTGAACTTATCGTTCTCACTCTTTATGGCCCGGAAAGTTATTTCGAGTTTCGGGGGGAAGACTTCGGACTTCAGTTCATGATAGCCCGTCAATATGCCAAGAGCATCGGTGCCAGTATTCGGGTGGATGTGTCTCGCAATATGAAAGATTTGGTGACGAAATTGCAGAATGGGGAGGGCGACTTTGTAGCATTCCAAATTGATAAGGTCGATTCATTGTCTTCCCTGTTAGATTATGTCGGAGAAAAGGAATTGTTCACATTCATGGACAGTCTTTCCCGACAGCGTAAGGATGACTCGCTTCGCCCACGGCCACGGGCTGCGTGGGCGGTTCGAAAAGACTCGCCGCTCCTATCCGCCTCTCTTTCACAGTGGATGACAACTCACCAGAAAGAATTCTTCGACTATACCACCATTCGTGTCAAGTCGGGTCGAGGACGCACCTACACACCACGTCGGAATGTCGCTTCGCCTATCCTCAATGCTTCGCGGGGTGAGATTTCTCCCTACGACCCTATCTTCAAGCAGCAAGCCATAAAGTGTGGTTGGGATTGGCGTTTGCTTGCGGCACAATCCTATCAGGAGTCATCTTTCGACCCACAAGCCATCTCTTATATGGGTGCTATTGGCTTAATGCAGCTCATGCCTGGTACCGCACGAGAAGTGGGCGTGTCACAAGCTAACGTGTTCGACCCGCAGAGCAACGTGGCTGGTGGTGTTCGCTACATCAATCGTCTCAACACTCACTATTCCTTCATTGCTGATGCCGATGAACGCATCAACTTCATCCTTGCTGCCTATAATGCTGGAGCAGGTCATGTGGATGATGCCCGAGCTTTAGCGAAGAAATACGGTAAGAACCCCAATGTTTGGTTAGGCAATGTTGATGCTTTCGTGCTGAAGATGAGCGAAGCCGTCTACTATAACCAGCCCGAAGTTAAACATGGTTATTTCCGTGGTAGCGAGACCTACGATTACGTCAACAGCATTCGTACTCGTTGGAACGAGTACAAGACGAAAATTAAACGCTGATTGTCCTCTCTAACTCATCTTTAATAGGCGTAGCCCTCGGGTACGGTATGCCGTACCCGAGGGCTACGTAATTTTGTACCCGAGGGGTACATTTTAGATTGAACCGTGTTTTCTGTCACTCGTCCATCAACTTTCTGTAGCGGATGCGCTTGGGTTCTTCCAGCCCCAGGCGTTTGGCCTTGTTGGCCTCGTAGTCGGTGTAGGAACCCTCGAAGTAGAACACCTCGCCGTTGCCCTCGAAGGCGAGGATGTGGGTGCAGATGCGGTCGAGGAACCAGCGGTCGTGGCTGATGACGACGGCACAGCCGGCAAAAGCCTCAAGACCCTCCTCCAAGGCACGGAGCGTGTTCACATCGATGTCGTTGGTCGGCTCGTCGAGCAACAGCACATTACCCTCCTGCTTCAGGGCGAGAGCCAGTTGCAGACGGTTTCTTTCGCCGCCAGAGAGCACACCGCACTTCTTCTCTTGGTCGGCACCACTGAAGTTGAACTTGCTCAGATAGGCCCTGACGTTCACGTCCTTGCCTCCCATGCGGATAGTCTCGTTGCCGCCGCTCACCGCCTGATAGACCGTTTTGTCGGGGTCGATGTCCTTGTGCTGCTGGTCCACATAGGCAAGTTTGACCGTTTCGCCCACCTCAAACGTGCCGGCATCAGCCGTGTCGAGACCCATGATGAGGCGGAAGAGCGTGGTTTTGCCCACACCATTAGGACCAATGACCCCCACGATGCCGTTGGGCGGCAGGTTGAAGTTAAGGTCGGTATAGAGTACTTTTTCGCCGAAAGACTTCGCCACATGCTGAGCCTCAATGACCTTGTTGCCCAGACGTGGGCCGTTGGGAATGAAGATTTCCAGTTTCTCCTCCTTCTCCTTCTGCTCCTCGTTCAGCATGCGGTCGTAAGAGTTCAGACGCGCCTTTCCCTTCGCCTGTCGTGCCTTCGGAACCATGCGCACCCATTCCAACTCGCGTTCCAGCGCCTTGCGCCGTTTCGAGGCAGTCTTCTCCTCCTGCTCCATGCGTTTGCTCTTCTGTTCCAGCCACGAAGAGTAGTTGCCCTTCCAGGGGATGCCCTCGCCACGGTCGAGTTCGAGAATCCACTCCGACACATCGTCAAGGAAATAGCGGTCGTGGGTGACTGCAATGACCGTGCCCTCATACTGCTGCAAGTGCTGCTCCAGCCAGTCGATGCTCTCCGCATCGAGGTGGTTGGTCGGCTCGTCGAGCAGCAGCACATCTGGTTTCTGCAGCAAGAGTCGGCACAAGGCCACACGGCGACGCTCGCCGCCCGAAAGGTTCTTGACAGACCAGTCGGCCGGGGGACAGCGCAAGGCATCCATGGCACGCTCCAGTTTCGAGTCCATGTTCCAGGCATCGGTGGCATCGATAATGTCTTGCAGTTCAGCCTGACGAGTCATGAGTTTCTCCATCTTGTCAGGGTCTTCGTAGTATTCGGGGTGTCCGAATTTCTCGTTAATCTGGTCATACTCGGCCAGCGCGTCATACACCTGCTGCACACCCTCCATCACATTCTCCTTCACCGTCTTCTCCTCGTCCAGGGGCGGGTCCTGCGGCAGGTAGCCCACCGAGTAGCCCGGAGCCCACACCACTTGACCCTGATACTGCTGGTCGATGCCCGCAATAATCTTCATCAGCGTCGATTTGCCCGCACCGTTCAGACCCACGATTCCAATCTTGGCACCGTAGAAGAAGGAGAGGTAGATGTTCTTGAGCACTTGCTTCTGATTCTGCTGAATGGTCTTGCTCACTCCGACCATCGAGAAAATCACTTTCTTGTCGTCAACTGTAGGCATAAAGTCTGTTCATTTGTTTAGTTTTTGCAAAGGTACGAAATAAAAGTGATACAGTTACAAAAATACGTTGGGATTTTAAGAATGAAAAAAGGCAAAGTGAAATAAGACGAATTCTCATTTGCGTATTGACAGAATCGCAGGCACATCACGCCATTCCATACACTTACGCAGTCTTAAATACAGAATACTTTGAATGCAAAGTATTTCCACACATTAAGATTGGAAGTCAATCAATGTTTTTCTATGTATCTCTCTTCTATTCTCTTTTGTTGTAAGGGATTCTGCAAATTCATGCTTGCCATATTATTGTTTCTTCTCTCGATTTTCGCAAAGTCTTTGTCTTTAGGTTTTGTGTTGCAAAGTTACGATTAAGCGAGTAAGAAAGCAAATCTTATTAGAGTTTTTTGAGTATGAGTCAATGGATTGGGTATAAAAAGGGGGGCAGATCAAAATTCCCACTTCAACTACCTCTTAATCGACATCGTCGATGTCGATCTGTCGATGTCGACGATGTCGGCAAACCGATGTCGTCGATGTCGATTTTGGGGTAACGAAGAAGACTCTTTTGCCCCCCCCTTTTATTCCAGGTCGCAGAGCCAGTCGGCGCTGCTGGCATCGGTAGGCATGCGCCAGTCGCCACGGGGTGAGAGGCTGACTGAGCCGACCTTGGGACCGTCGGGCAGACAACTCCGCTTGAACTGCTGGGTGAAGAAGCGGCGGCAGAAGGTGCGGAGCCACTTCTGGATGGTCTCTTCGGTGTAGGTGCCAACTTCCATGCCGAGTTCGGTACTTTCGTTGTAGGTCTGCCTGATGAAGGCTTGCTCGGCCAGATAGAGAATCTTGGCAGGACGGAAGCCGAGGCGCAGGAAGTGATAGAGAAAGAAGTCGTGGAGTTCGTAGGGACCTACGAGGTCTTCGGTCTTTTGTGTGATGTTGCCGTTTTCATCGGCAGGGATGAGCTCGGGCGAAATCGGGGTTTCGATGATGTCGAGCAGGGTTGTTTTCGATGCCTCATCCATACTGGTGAGGGCAACCCACTTGACGAGGTGCTTGACCAGTGTCTTGGGAATGGAGCAGTTGACGCCATAATTGGACATGTGGTCGGCATTGTAGGTGCACCATCCGAGGGCCAGTTCGGAGAGGTCGCCTGTGCCGACGACGAAGCCGTTGCATTGGTTGGCTACATCCATGAGAATCTGGGTACGCTCTCGGGCTTGACTGTTCTCATAAGTCACATCGTGGTTGTCGGGGTCGTGACCGATGTCTTTGAAATGTTGGATGCAAGCATCTTTGATGCTGATTTCCTTGATGGTGATATCAAGCGATTGCATCAGAGAGATGGCATTTGTGTAGGTACGGTCTGTCGTACCGAAACCAGGCATTGTGATACCGATGACCTCTTTGCGTGGGCGTCGGAGCAAGTCCATCGTCTTGACACATACGAGCAAGGCGAGAGTTGAATCGAGTCCACCGCTGATGCCCAATACGATGCTGCGAGCATTCGTGTGTACAATGCGTTTGGCAAGTGCAGAGGTCTGTATGGAGAAGATTTCTTCACAACGCTCATTAAGTGCCGCGCCACTGGGCACGAAGGGGTGTGGATTGACCCAACGGGTCAGTTCGAAATCGTAAGCGGGATTAACCGTTTGGCATTGGATGTCGGTTCGGTCATTTTTATCGGTCTGTCGGATGTTCTCGCTAAAGGTGGTGTTATGACGGCGTTCATTGAGAAGTCGTTCTGTGTCAATCTCGCTGATGACCATTTGTTCTTCAAGGCAGAAACGTTTGCTACGGGCAATGAGGGCACCGTTTTCGTAGATGAGGGCATTGCCGGCAAATACAATATCTTGGGTGGATTCGCCAAAGCCGCAGGAACTATAGACATAACCAACAATGCAACGTGCGCTCTGTTGGCTGATGAGGGAAAGCAGGTACTGGTTCTTGCCGATAAGTTCATTGGAAGCACTTAGGTTGAAGATGATTTCTGCCCCCTTTAGTGCCAGTTCGCTGCTGGGTGGAACGGGTGCCCACAGGTCTTCACAGATTTCGATGCCGAAACATGTCTTCTGCGTGTGGAAAAGCAGATTGCGTCCGAAGGGAACCATTTGCGCACAGAGGTGAACCAGTGTGTCGTTGGTGGCTGCCGATGGAGCAAACCAACGCTGTTCATAGAACTCTTTATAGTTTGGTAAGTAGGTCTTGGGCACGACACCCAAAATCTTGCCCCCTTGTACCACAATGGCGCAGTTCATGAGTTGAGAACCAACCATGACAGGCATGCCGACAATGGAGATAATCTGCAAGGAGCGGGTGAAGTCAAGTAATTTGTAAAGGCTTTCTTCACACTTCTCGAGCAGAAGTTGTTGCCCGAAAAGGTCTTGACAAGTGTATCCGCTAATGCACAATTCTGGGAATGTGATGATTTCAACACCCTTACCTTCAGCCTGTATGATGAGGCTTTCGATTTGCTGGATGTTGTACGAACAGTCAGCAACCTTCAATGAAGGGATGGCTGATGCGACTTTTACATAACCGTAATTCATCTTTTTATCTGTAATTTTACAATTTACTATTTACTATTGACTATGATGGTGGCAGGCTTCAAACCTTTGCTTGTCACATTAACAGTGGCAGCACCTCGTTTCCCGTTGTTTTGGATGCCGATGACGAGTTGTCCGTGGAACGCTTTCATCGTGGGCTTCGTGAAGACCTCTGTGCTGGTGGCATCTCCATTGCAGATTCCCTTGAAGTGTGCAGTACCAGTGACACTCACATTGATCGGATTACAAGCGTCGGGCACAAGATTGCCAGCTTTGTCGAGAATGTTGACAGTGATGAAAGTCATGTCCTCGCCATCTGCTTTGAGAGGTTTGATGTCTGCACCGAGGTCACCGGTCAACTGGATTCGAGAGGCTGCCCCTGCGGTTCTGACTGTTTCGGCACCGACTTCTTTGCCATTCTCGTCATACACCACCACTTTGATTTCGCCTGGTTCATATTTCACATTGTTCCAGCGTAGACGGTAGCGGTCAATGGCAGGATCGTTGACATCCGAGATTTTGTCTTCCTTGCCCGAACCTTTCTTCACTTCCGTCTTCTTGGATATCTTGCCCTGTGACTTTCCGTTAACGAAAAGTTCGGCAGTGGGGTAATTTGTGTAACAATAGACGGGCGTCACTTCTCCTTCACGACCGGGAAATGTCCAATGGGGCAGAAGATGAATGGTCTTTTCATCTTTGTTCCAACGGGAACGATAGAGGTAATACCTGTCTTTGGGAAGACCTGCAAGGTCGAAGATGCCGAAGTAGGAAGAACGACTGGGCCAATATTCGTCGTATGGTGTGGGCTCGCCCAAATAGTCGAAGCCTGTCCACACAAATTCACCAATCACCCAGGGGATTTCATCTTGAAGAAGCCAGTCTTCTTCAGGGATGTTTGACCACCAGCAGGCTTCCATATCGTAACTGGAGCATTGACCATCATCGTATGCCTTGTTTTCGGTGTGCTGAACAGGGAACTTATATACTCCGCGTGAGGAAATGGTTGATGCTGTTTCGCTGCCCAATATGAATCCGTGACGCAATTTTTCGTATGCTGCATGGTATCTTTGGGTACGGTAGTTGATGCCCGGAATGTCAAGCACTTGCGCAAAGCCGGAGGAGATGGCATTGTCGATGCGGTCCATGCCTGATGTGACGGGACGGGTCTTGTCAAGGCTATGAACGAGGTCCTGCATCTCACGTGTCATGCGGTTACCCTCCTTGGCTCCCTGTTCTGAAATCTCATTGCCGATGGACCACATCACGATGGAAGGGTGGAGACGATGGGCAAGGACAAGGTTCTGGAGATCGCGTCGCCACCAATCCTTGTAAAAGCGACTATAGCCGTTCTTGCATTTAGGCCACTGCCACATGTCGAAACTCTCAGCCATCACCATCATGCCGAGTGAGTCATAGACTTCCATCTGCATCTGTGAGGGTATGTTGTGAGAGGTACGGATGGCGTCACATCCCATACTCTTCAGCAGTTCCACCTGACGAATGAGGGCGGCCTTGTTGACGGCTGAACCGATCATGCCGAGGTCATGATGCAGGCAGACTCCCTTGATTTTACGAGTTTCTCCATTCAGCATGAAACCACCATCAGCATTCACCTCGATAGTTCTGATACCGTACTTCACGGTCTTTGTGTCGAGCACCTTTCCCTTGCCGCCATCTGCAATGATGCTAACCGTAAGGTCATAAAGCTGTGGGTGTTCTGGTGACCAGCATTTCACATCTTTCAATGTCAGTTCTGCTGTGGCATTGGCACATGCTGGTGCATCGATGTCCACGATGTTCATCTTTATGGCCTTGCCATGTGAATACAAGCGAGTGTACTTAGGGAAAATGGGTTTCACATCAATTGTCTGGCCATGTGTGGAGAAACGTACCACACAATTTGCGTTGTAGTCACTCTCGATGTCTGTAGAAAGAATGATGGTGGCAGCATTCTCTGCCCATCTCCATTCTTTGGTTTCTACATTCATGCCCCAATCCCGGAAGTGAGACGTTCCCGTCTGAATCAGCGTGACAGGGCGGTAGAGACCAGCTCCGGGATACCAGCGGCTGCTTTCTTCCACGTTCTGGAGGTGCACCGCTAATGTGTTGGACGAACCATCCTTGTTCACAAAAGGCGTAACATCAATATTGAATGGTGTGTATCCATATCTCCATTCACCAGCTTTCTTTCCATTCACATAAACGACAGGTTCTGCCATCGCTCCGTCGAAGTTGAGAACAACATGCTGACTTTCCTTGTCTACATTGAAGGTGGTTCGGTACCAACCTTCTCCAATCCAAGGAAGGGAACCTGTGCGTCCTGTCTTCTCAGTCGCCTCCTTTTCACCGTTCTGCTCAATGGCGACGACTTGTTTGTCTATATCCTTGTCGAAAGGACCTGCAATTGCCCAGTCGTGAGGCACTTGCACTGTTTGCCACTTCTTGTCGTCGTAGTCTTTCTGTGATGGGGCGATAGTGTCAAGTCCTTCTCCGCGTGAGAACTTCCAGCCATCGCGCAAGACAGTTTCCTTGCGTTGTGCCATCGCCGTCGTTGCTGCCACTATCATGCCGATACACAGCAAACTCCTGAGGATGATTTGATAGATTGCCATATATAATAATATGAATAGGTGTTAGTTAATTATTTCTGATAGATGATGAAATCTTTGAGTTTCACCCACGAGGTGTTTTCTGTGTAGGTGGTTTGGTAGGCACCCACTTTCAGGGTAGGTGTGTTCACTTCGATGGGTGAACCAGGCATGTTGCTCCATGTCTTTCCGTCCTTGCTGGTGCGGGCGAAGAGTTGGTTGCCACGACGCTCGAACTGCATGATGGGATCGAAGTTGTAACCTTTGTAGTTGGGGAACTGTGGGCGGTCATGACCGCTGAGCACGGTGAGCATGTTGCCACAATTGTAGAGAGGAAAGGCTCCTAACTGATAATAGGTAGTCCCCTCCCGACCTCCCTCAAGAGGGGAGGAGATGAGGATGCCGCCTTCGTTGTAGCCTGTCACATTGTGGGCAGCAAGTCCCTCCATATCATCAACCGTTGCCATCATCGCGAAGTCGCCTGTCACTTCCCGATACACCTCTCCACCATTCAGCAATGGTGCGTTGTTGAAATTGCCATTTGGGGCTGAAAGCGTAAACGCCTCTTTCTTCTCAAATACAGGTTTCATGTCGGGCGAGAGGACAAACTTGCTGTCGGGGTCAATCTCCTCAAAGTCGTCGCCGAGGGAGGGAGTGTCGAAATGGTTGCTGAGGTTATACACTTGCTCAATCTCATCCGATGAAAGGGCAAAGGGGATGATGCCGATGGTGTTGATATATCCCATGAAATTGTTGGAACCAGAACCGTCAGCCCCAATCGTGATGTGTCCTTCGGGGCGCACCATCAGGAAATTGTTCTTCTCTTTAATCTGTTTGCCGTTCAGATAGACACGTTCCATCCATCCGTCGAAAGTGATGACCCAGAACTGCCATTTCCCTTCACCATCTTTGATTTCCTTGGGCGCACCGCTGCTCTCGAAAGAGCCGTTGTGGTTGATGAGTCCATCTGAAGGATTCGTGCCCAGCCTGAACTCCGTTGTGGCGAGGTCGGCATGAGAGGTGGAGAGGGATACCACGGTGGAGACGGCACCCACCTTAGTGCTCAACACCCATGCTCCAATGGTGTAAGGGGCGTTGTAGCGATAGGTGTTGGAGAGTGGCTTTTCGCTGACAAGTCTTTGGGTGCCATTGAAGAACAAGCCCCACTTCCCCTCTTTCACACGGGCGCGAATGGGCTTGTTTGCCTTGAAGGTCATTGACACGCTGTTGCGGTCGAAGGTGCCGAAGTTCACTTCTGTCACGTCGAAGGGTAGTGTTTTGTTCTCAGCCAACACATCCGCATTGAAGTTCATGATGGCAGAAATGTCCTTTCTTTCGTTGGCTTCCACATCCTTCTTGTGCATGCCCGGATAGCCATCGTTGCTTTCCACATCCGTGTTGGGCAGGGTTGGTGCTTTTGCCCACACCTTCACGTTCCAGATGGCAGGCATGTGGCCGTTTTTCTGCGTGTCGGTGATGCTGATGCGGACGTATTGCGCCTTGACCGCTTTCTTGTCAATCATGGGCGACCCCTGTTGGGTGTTGTCCGTGCGGTCAGCATAGAGAGACCAATCCCTTCCGTTGAGGGAAGTCTCCACCTTATACTGATAGAAGAACGTGGCATACTCAAACTGCGTCCACACCTCATTGAACCTCATGGGTTTGCCCAAGTCTATTTGAATCCATTCAGCGTGAGGAACCCTCTGCCCGTTCATGTCCCAGTTAGTACTTCTCGCCTTCCATAAAGTCGCATTGTTGTCATCTACAGCATATTCAGGTTTGAACCAATCGTCATAATAGGAAGAAGCCGTCACTTTGGCTCCCCAAGCAAGGTTCTTGTATTTCGATGCCTCCTTGAAGAGGTTGACATTCTGCGCGTTGTGGGTTGGAACGATGGGGATGATGTTGCCCTGAGCATCAAACTTTAGTTCGTCGATGCACACCTGACGGTTGAAGCCGTGGATGGAATTCGGGTTGTTATGGCGGTGATAAACGATGTAATACTTGCCGTCAGTCTCGATGATGGAGTGATGGCCAGGACCATGTATCGTACCGTCCTCGTTTGTGGTCAGCAACTCCCCCTTATAGGTAAACGGTCCCATAGGCCCGACTGTGGAAATGGCATACTGTACACGGTAGGAGTCGGTGTGGCATGAACCAGACGAATAGGTGAAGTAATAGATGCCGTCTTTCTTAAACACGAAGGGAGCCTCAAAGATGTCTTTCAGCTCCGTGTTGGGAATGAGACGCTTTTCTGTGAAGAACTCGTCAGCGGCAATAGGGAAGGGGGTGTTCTCATTCCATCGGCGAGCATCTTTTGCCACACGGCTTGACAGGGCAGAGAGGTCGAAATCTCCGTCCTTGAGTTTTGCTACACCGCAACCAAAACCGTTGTAAATGCCCCATGTGGTGAAATAGAGGTATTGGCTCTTGTCTTCATCTGTGAAAAGTTGCGGGTCAAGGGTTATTACATTATGCACGTAACGGTCTGGCACCATTACGGCATCCACTCCGTGGACTCCATCTTTATCGCCGAGGATGTTGTGCCAGGGACCGATAGGGGTGTCGCTTTCACCAATGTTGATGTTACAGGGCTCGCAGTAGAAGTAGCGGTATTTACCGTTGGGCATCTGTACCACATCGGGTGCCCACACCACTTCGGTGGTCGGCCAGTTCATGACGATGTTTTTCCAGTTGATGAAGTCCTTGCTCACCCACACTTGGGCGGGGCCGTATCCGTTGCCTGTTCCGTCGGTGGTGGCATATAAGTAGTAGATGTCGCCAAACTTCCTGATGGTAGGGTCGGCGAAATAACCTGGAATGAAGGGATTGGCATTTCCTGGTTCATTCCAAGCAGTGCCTGCTACGGGCGATGGTGTGTACTCTCTCTGTCGCTGCTGGGCTGACGCGATGGTCGCAGCCATCAGCAGTAGCGGTAAAACTAGTCTTTTCATCAATTTTTCCATATATGCTAATCTGAACAAAAACTCTCACCCCAAAACTCTCAACTCTCAACCCTTAACTCTTACCCCTCAACCCTCAACCCTTCGTCTTATCGGCGTATGCCCCTCTCGTTCAGTGCCTTCGTGTAGCGGGCAGCGTTACGCAGATGCTCTCCATAGGAGACGGCATAGTTGTGAGTGCCCGAAAAGTCTTCTTTTGCACACATATAGATGTAGTCGTTCTTGTCGTGGTTCAGTACCGCATCAATGCCTGCAATGCTGGGCACACGAATAGGCCCAGGAGGTAAACCTAAGTTGCGGTAGGTGTTGTAAGGAGACTCAACTTTCAAATGTTCGTGCAACACTCTTCGGATGGAAAAGTCACCTACAGCAAAAATGACAGTCGGATCGCTTTGCAATGCCATTGGTTTACGCATACGGTTCATGTAGAGTGCTGCAATGGTGGGCTTTTCGCCGTCGTCTGCGGTTTCGCTATCCACGATGGAAGCCAGTGTGATGACCTTCTCCTTCGTCATCTCCTCGCCGGCATATTGGCTCACTTCTTGTAGCTTGTTCATACGTTCCTCATTCCAGAATGCAGCGTTCTCCTTTTGCATACGTTCCATCAGTTTGGGAATACTTACGTCCCAGTACACTTCGTATGTGTTGGGGATGAACAGACCTGGCAATGTCTCCTTCGTGTAGCCCAAAGCCTTGATGTTTCCCTCATCCTTTAAATATTGCTCAATGCTGGCAGAGTCAAGCATCAGTTGGTTCGCCAATTTCCCTGCCATCGCATCCATTGTTCGGGTGGAGGGAACAACCAACATGATTGGCTTTTCATGGTGATTGCGTATGTCGCGGATGAGGTTGAGCATTGTGTGCTGCGGGCTCACCTCGTAGCGTCCTGTACGGATGCGGTCTTTCAGGTTTAGCAGCCCTGCGAACAGATGAAATACTCTCATGCTTTCTGGGGCTGTCTGACTTTCAATCTTTTGGCTGATGGAATCGACGTTGTCGTCTGCGTCAACATACAAGTAGGTGGTATTCTGGAGTTTGAAACCGCTGTTGTACACCCGCCATGCAACTACCATTATCGCTACTGCAAGACTGCATAATACGCCCCAAATCCATTTGGGCATCCCTTTCTTAGTCATATTTTCTCGTTCTGTTTGTTTACTTAGTTAAATCGTTTGTTTTTTCACCTGTTTGTGGTAAAAATGTCAATCTAAATGCCTTCTTTTAGGCTCCATGTTCCTATTTATTCTTAAATATCTTTGCAAAGATAAGAAATATCTCCCGAAAATTCTTCCCGGATGAGGAAAGTTTTATAACTTTACACAAATTTTCAATCATAAAAAGACGAAAACAATGGAAAATTTCAAGGATTTGGTGCAGAAGCGCCGTAGCATCCGTAAATTTACGGATGAGGAAATCAAGGCCGAGGATTTACAGACGATTCTTCGTGCTGCTTTGATGTCCCCCACCAGCAAGGGCACCCGTGCTTGGCACTTTGTGGTGGTGGATGACAAGAGTTTGCTCGAGAAGATTTCGTTGTGCCGATCGATGGGCAGTCAGTTCATCGCAGGTGCGAAAGTGGCTATCGTTGTGCTAGGTGACCGTGAGGTGACCGACGCATGGTGTGAAGATGCTTCCCTCGCTGCTGTCACCATGCAGTATCAGGCTGCCGATTTGGGACTTGGTTCCTGCTGGTGTCAGGTGCGTAACCGCTTTATGGAGAATGGCGAGCCTTCCGACAACGTGCTCCGTTTCTTGCTCCGATACCCCGAGAACCTAACGGCTGAGTGCATCATTGGCATTGGTTATCCGGCCATCGAACGAAAACCCCAGGACGAGGACAGCTTAAAGTGGGAAAATGTGCATGTAGGACCTTTCCCCGAAGAAAATTGAGGTATTGGAATATTAAAAATTCTTATATGAGAATCGTACTGATAGGAGCAGGTAATCTTGCCACTAATCTGGGAAAAGCATTGTTTCATGCCGGACACGAAATCGTGCAGGTATATAGCCGCACGGAAGCATCTGCTAAAATCTTGGCATCGGTGTTAAAATGCACCTATACAGATACTTTAGAAGATGTTACTTGTAATGCTGATATTTATATTGTTGCAGTAAAAGATTCAGCCCTTTCTGTCGTGGCGGAATCGTTGCAAAAAAGGCTTGTCGATAAATTGGTGATTCACACGGCTGGCAGTATTCCGATGGACGTGTTGCCTTTCAGCCGCAAAGGTGTTTTCTACCCGATGCAGACTTTTTCGAAGGGGAAGGAAGTTGATTTCAGTGTTATACCTTGTTTCGTGGAGGCTGAGACAGAAGGAGATGTCCAATTGTTGAAAAAAGTCGGCTTAACCATTTCCGACACAGTCTATGAATTAAACAGCGAGAGCCGTGAGTATCTACATTTGGCAGCAGTTTTTTGTGGCAATTTTGCCAATCATTGTTTCAGCCTGGGTGCCCAGTTGCTGAAGCAACATGGCAACATCCCTTTCAGCGTGATGCTCCCTTTGATAGATGAAACGGCAGCCAAACTCTACACAATGTCACCTTGCGAGGCACAGACGGGGCCTGCTATGCGATGGGACACAAATGTGATGGATAAGCACCTCCAACTCTTGGCTTCAACTCCCGATTGGCAGAAAATCTATAATTTGATGAGTCAGAGCATTCATTGCCTTTCTAACCCATCTTGTTCGCCTAACTCTTCATTCCCTTTAACTTCGTCCAACTCTTGATTAACTATGATTAATTATGATTTAACCCAAATACGAGCCGTTTTCTTTGATGTTGATGGAGTCCTGTCATGCGAGACGATTCCGCAACATCCCAACGGCGATCCCATGCGTACGGTAAACATCAAAGATGGCTATGCCATGCAACATGCTGTAAAGTGTGGTCTTATCCTTGCCATTATTACAGGCGGCAGAACAGAGGCTATACGCATCCGTTACGAGAGTCTTGGATTGAAAGACATCATTCTCGGAGCTGCGGTTAAAATCTCCACTTATCACGAACTGAAGGAGAAATACAACCTCAAGGACGAGGAGATTGCCTATGTGGGCGACGATATCCCAGACTACGAGGTGCTATTGCAGTGCGGATTACCTTGCTGTCCAGCAGATGCAGCCCCTGAAATCAAGACGGTGTGTGCTTATATCTCCCATAAGAATGGGGGGCAAGGGTGTGCTCGTGACATTTTAGAACAAATCTTAAAAGCACAAAACAAATGGATGCACAACAGCACAGCCTTCGGTTGGTAGAAGGCTACAGGGTCGTTCTTGCCAGCAATTCTCCTCGCCGCAAGGAACTCTTGGGTGGGTTGGGTATCGACTTCGAAGTCAGAACTCTGCAAGACATTGACGAGAGTTTTCCCGACACTTTGGAGGGAAAGGAAATCCCTTTGTATATCTCGGGAAAGAAGGCTGAGGCATACAAACAGACGATGGCAGACGATGAGATGATAATCACGGCAGACACCATCGTGTATGACAACGGGAAAGTGTTGGGTAAGCCCAGAAATAGGGAAGAGGCGGTGCTGATGTTGCATGAACTCTCTGGTCATGCTCATGAGGTGATAACGGGGGTATCGATTGTCACCAAGAAAAAGACTGTACAGTTTGCCTCTACCTCTCATGTGCATTTTGTGGCTTTGACCGATGCTGAGATAGCCTATTATGTAGATGAATACAAGCCGTTTGACAAAGCTGGAGCCTATGGCATTCAAGAGTGGATTGGCTTTGTGGCTGTTACCCGCATCGAAGGCTCCTATTTCAATGTGATGGGGCTGCCTATCCAACGACTCTATACAGAACTGAAGAAATTTAATAAATCTCCCAATGGAAACCAACATTCATGAACTGGATGCAATAGATATTCAGATTCTCCGCATTCTACAAGACAATAGCAGGCTGACCACAAAAGAGTTAGCCCAGAAGATTCACTTGTCGGTGACTCCCACTTATGAGCGCCAGCGTCGTTTGGAGCGTATGGGCTACATCAAGGGCTATGTGGCTGTGCTCGATGCTAACAAGATGGAACGAGGATTCATGGTCTTCTGTAATGTGTCCATGAAGCAAATAAACAAGCAGATAGCCAATAATTTCTGCGTGACGGTCGGCACATGGAATGAAGTGACTGAGTGCTACAACATCTCGGGCGATGGCGACTATCTGTTGAAAGTGTGTGTGAGCAGCATGCAGAAATACCAGCAGTTTATCCTCGACAAACTGGGTGATTTCCCATACATCTCACAAGTGCGTTCCTTTTTTGTGATGGACACGCTCAAACTCACTTACGGTTTTCCCATGTAGTGCTGATGATGTCTTTCACATCGTCATAACTCAGGCAGATGGTGTTGGCACCAGAAGCATAAGGTGCAATGTCATACTCGTTGTAGTAAAATTCAATGCTGTCATCGCGTAGGGCAAAGTTGTTGCTGATGAACATGTTACTCATCTCCAAAATGCCCTTCTTGTGCAATTCCTCCATCGAGTGTGCATTCTGATCCTTCATCAGTTTAACAAGAAGTCTCTCCTGCAAAAGGGATTGGTTGAGGGTGGGGAACACTTGGTCGAGCGTGATGAACTCGCCCGTTTGGGCGTTAAACCGTAAGATGGTTGTCTGTTGGCTGGGATGCGCTCCCCCAGTGAAGACCTCCTCCAGCAATCGGTAGTTGATGACATTCTCCATCCCATATTCGGCACGCCCCGTCAGATGTTCATGATAGGCATTGCCGATTTCATCGCTGCGAAAGTCTGCCTTCACATCCTCTATATATTGTTCTACAGCCTCATCGATGCTCAATTGGCTCGATTGCTTCAGTAGCAACTCTATTAAATGTTCGTTGATAAGGTTGCACACCTTTTCGTTGGCGACATTTTCCGTCTTTAAGAACTGCATGTCCACCTTCACGTCCAGTTCGCGGTTTCCAGCCTCATGCAGTAAACCGAAGTCCACCGAATCTTCTTCCGTTTCCGATTCGATTGGCTTTTCTGTCAGTTGCTCCATTTTCTCGACATTATAGAACTCAATATTGTTCCAATTTGTGTTTGGATTGCATCCTATGGCAAGGGAGGTGAGAACTGTTCCTAAAAACAAGTAGATGCAATATGTGATATGCCTTTTCATTATCCTTTATTAAAATTCAAGGTGCAAAGGTAACATTTTTCTCTTTCTTTTGAGTGTTATTCCGACAATAATCTCTAATTTTGCCAAGAAAATAACAAAAATAGGTTTATTCATTACATTTCTTCACTTCAATGCAACGCAGAAATTCCTATGCCGACATGGGGTTAGTTGTAGCGACCAGTGTCTTCATCTGCATCCTAGTCAAGTGTTTTCTCTTTGGCATTACTTGGGTCAGCATCTTTTGGATGACGCTTGCCTGTGTCTATTTCTACGTTTCGTGGCGTTATCCGTCGGACAGTAAACTCGTCAAGCATTCCACCACAATTTTCTTCGTTTTGTCCGCCATCGCCATTGCGGGTGTCGCCATGTTCGACAAAAATGCTCGCCCCGTCATGCATGCCTTCGAAGGTACGGGCGACACCATAAAGGATGTTTCGCTGGTGGAGGAAGCACCAATCCCACCTATCTATGAAGTGGAGTCGAGTGATACCCTCATCGAAGACACAACTCAGTGGGAAGAATTGACACTCGACTCCCTGCTTCAAGGTAGCGGCGAGCAGCCTGGTGATGAAGTCAGCGATACTGTCAATAATCTGATATGAAATAACATTATACACATAAATATGTCACTTATCAAATGTCCTGAATGCGGCCATGAAATCAGCGATTTAGCCGCATCATGTCCACAATGTGGATGTCCCGTCGGTCATCAAGTCGGCAACCATTTTGACACACCGCTGTCAGCTGGTGAACCTACATTAGGTCAACCTGCCAAAAACACGGCAGTGGGCACAATCGTCGTCATTTCACTCCTTATCGTCGCTCTTGCAGGTGTAGCAGCCTGGTACCTTTTCTTCCGAGGCGGCACAGACGAAGACGAACGAACAGTTTATGATCGCATCATGTGCTACGAGAACGAACATCAACTCGACTCTCTCGGAGAAGCCCTCAATGATTACTTCGACACCTACAATTCCGATGCCTTCCACTATTCGCAACTCAAAGAACTCAACGACCGTTTTTTTGCAGAACGTGCCGATTGGCAGGCAGCCGACGGACTCAAATCGCTAGATGCTGTACGTCATTTCCTAGATGTGCATCCTGACGGATTCTACCTCAACGAAGCCAACCTGCAACTCGACTCTCTCTCATACATCGAAGCCCAAGAGGTTAACACCCGAGAAGCCTACGAACACTACATCGAACAATTCTCCCAAGGCAAATATGTCACAGAAGCACGCCGGCAAATTGCAGGACTTGATAATGTGGAACTTTCTATTGATGAGAAAGCCACTGTGCGCGAAGCACTCTCAGTACACTTCGATGCTCTCGGCAACAATGACAAAGGAGCCATATCCATGACACTTGCCAGCGATATTAGTTCCTATATTGGCAAGGCTGATCCAGAACTTGAAGACATCTATGCCTACATGTCAAACATGCATTCATCTGGACGTACTATCATTTTCAATGTCAAAGGCGCTGAAATCACAAAAATTGACATGAACGGCAGAAACATGTATAGTGTTCAGTTCATGCTTGAAGAAGAAATCCTTTCTCGCAACCCGCACGCGACACTCGACACCGAAAGTGGCACACCCGCCGAAGCCGAGAAACCAGCTGGTGAAATCAAGAAATTCAAAGGGGTGGCAGTCCTTAACGAAGGGATGAAAATCACCTCCCTTGTTTTGCGCACAGCATCAACAGAGTAGGGGAGTTCCTCGCAAAAACAAAGAGAGGGGATGTATACCAAAATGTGCATCCCCTCTCTTTGTTGTACTATTTCAATCTCATGTGCTTCAAATTCATGGTGTCCTGTCGTGTTTCAAGCTGTTTGTTTCATTCTTCTACACGGCATCTTCACTAGGGTCGATGTTGAGTCCTGGGTGAAGAGGCTCGGTTTCGAGGTTTTCGGCTTTTTTGACCGTGAAGGAACCGTCGGTTGCTACTTTTAGTTCAAGTGGATATGCCATGTTGTCAGAGGTCTCATCAGGGTCTCCTACAGTAATGATGAAGTAGAAGGCTGAATGGTCGGTGTCACGCTTCATGAAGTTATAATTGACACCTACAAGGGTCGATGTCTTCAAGAATTCGTCAGGCACGTGGTCGCAGAAGTTGCTCTTGTAGAAGGTCTTGCTGAACACTTTGTTGTCATCGCGCCAGATCTTAATGCCGATGCGGCTTTCATGGTATTCAAGTCCTTGTGGATTCATAAGCACGGGCATTGAGTCAACAGGCTCGAAGGTGCAAGAGTAGTTGTAAAGTTTGCCACCTACGGTGATGGTGTCACTTAAGGTGTATTTGCGCAAGGAAATGATACCTGTCTTGGGGTCAACATCTTCTACGATGCGTTCTGACACGGGGGCTTGCTTTTCGCCCGTACATGCCATCGCTACGAAAGCGAGCAGGATGGTTGCTGTCTTCAATGTTTTCATCTATTACTTTTTTGTTCATTCTGACTGCAAAATTCGTAAAAGAAAGTGATTTGGACAAATGAAATCAGAAAATATTTGAAGAATGTGGTGATTTTGGTACGGTGTGTGCGAAAAAGGTTGTAACTTTGCAGTACGAAATGGATATTGAATGATGACATGGGACTGATAAAGAAGCAACCGAGAAATTGGCACGTGAGGAGCGGACAGCCGCTGACGGAGATGGATAAGAGGATTTTGTATTTCCAAAACAAGGGACATCTGGTGCCGAAACGCGAATTAATTAAGACTCCAGAACAGATAGAGGGCATCCGCAAGGCGGGGGTGCTCAATACGGGGGTGCTTGACCTTGTGGCAGAGAAGATTCATGAGGGCATGACGACCCTTGAGATTGACCAGTTGGTGTATGACTTTACGACAAAGCATGGGGGCATCCCTGCTCCGCTCAACTATGAGGGGTTCCCGAAGAGTTGCTGCACCAGCATCAATGAGGTGGTGTGTCACGGCATTCCTTCTGAAGAGGATGTGCTGGAGGAGGGCGACATCATCAATGTGGATTGTACTACGATTCTGGATGGCTATTTTGCTGATGCCAGTCGTATGTTCATCATTGGCAAGACCTCTCCTGAGCGTGAACGCTTGGTGCAGGTGGCTAAAGAGTGCATGGAGATTGGTGCTGATGCCTGCAAGCCATACACGTTTGTAGGTGACCAGGCGGCTGCCATCACGAAGCATGCTCACAAGAACGGCTATACGGTGGTGCGTGACCTGTGTGGTCATGGCGTGGGCAACAAGTTTCACGAAGACCCCGACATGGAACATTGGGGCAAGAAAGGCACGGGTATGCTGTTGGTGCCAGGAATGGTGTTCACCATTGAACCGATGATTAACGCGGGTGACTGGAAGGTGTTTGTGGATAGCGATGATGACTGGACGGTGGTGACCGATGACTACAGCGACTCTGCACAGTGGGAACATACCTACCTGATGACGGAGGAAGGACTGGAAATACTGACGTATTAATTCCTCATTCCTAACTCATCATCCCTAATTCCTTATTCAGAATTATGTATATACTTGCAATAGAAAGTTCGTGCGACGACACAAGTGCGGCTGTGTTGCGTGATGGCATCTTGCTGAGCAATGTGACCGCTTCGCAAGCCGTACACGAAGAATATGGCGGTGTGGTGCCAGAATTGGCATCGAGAGCCCACCAGCAGAACATAGTGCCAGTGGTGGATGCAGCCATAAAACGGGCCGGTATCACTAAGGAAAATCTCAATGCCATCGCCTTTACACGGGGTCCAGGGTTGATGGGAAGCCTTCTGGTGGGTGTCAGCTTTGCCAAGGGCTTTGCTCGGAGTCTGGGCATTCCAATGATTGACGTGAACCATTTGCAGGGGCATGTTTTGGCGCACTTCATTCGTGAGAGCGAAGAAGACCATAATCAGCCGACATTTCCCTATTTGTGCCTTTTGGTCAGTGGCGGAAACAGTCAGATTGTGAAGGTAAACTCATATAAGGATATGGAGATTTTGGGGCAAACCATCGACGATGCGGCTGGCGAGGCGATTGACAAGTGTTCGAAGGTGATGGGCTTGGGTTACCCTGGCGGTCCTATCATCGACAAACTTGCACGTCAAGGCAATCCCGAAGCGTTCGAATTTGCAAAACCAGACATTGCTGGTTACGACTACAGCTTCTCGGGTCTGAAAACCTCGTTCCTCTACCATCTGCGTGATTGGGTGAAAGAAGACCCTGGCTTCGTTGAGCATCACAAGGAGGATTTGGCGGCATCATTGGAGAAGACCATTGTGGATATTCTGATGAAGAAACTGCGTAAGGCTGTGAAGGACACGGGCATCAAGCAGGTGGCTGTGGCAGGTGGCGTGAGTGCTAACAACGGTTTGCGCAATGCTTTCCGCGATCATGCTAAGCGTTATCATTGGAAAATCTTCATTCCTAAATTTTCTTACACGACAGACAATGCGGCAATGATAGGTATCACGGGTTACTTCAAATACCTTGACAAGGACTTTGCCTCCATCGACCTGCCGGCTTATGCAAGAGTTGGAAAATGAAAGAGGTTCGTTATTTCTATGTACCCGATGCCGGTAGCATGTCAGAACTTCCAGACGAAGAGGCTCAGCACGCCGTTCGTGTCTTGCGCATGCAGATGGGGGATGAGATGATGCTGATGGACGGCATGGGCACCTTCTTTCGCGCTGTTGTGACCGAAGCAACCAAAAAGCGTTGCCTTTACCGCATAGAAGAGATATTACCTCAAGAACGTCAGTGGTTGCCCCATTTGCATTTGGCCATGGCTCCTACAAAGAATATGGACCGGACGGAATGGCTGGCAGAGAAGGCTACGGAAATAGGTTTTGATGAATTGACCTTCTTGAAGTGTCAGTGGTCTGAACGTGTGGTCATCAAGACAGAGCGAGTGGAGAAGATTCTTGTGTCGGCCATGAAACAGAGCCACAAGGCTTGGATGCCTGTGCTGAACGAGATGATGAACTTCCAGACTTTTTTGCTTAAGATGGAGGAACGGGAAAAAGCAAATGGAACACGGATGCAGAAGTTCATTTGTCATTGTCATGAGGAAGAAGGTTTGGGAGAGAAGGTGATGCTTAAAGATGCCATCAGACGAGGAGAGAGTGTGTTGGTGTTGGTCGGTCCTGAAGGCGATTTCTCTATTGACGAGGTGAAACTGGCTGAGGCAAAGGGTTTTCAGAGTGTGACACTTGGAATGAGCCGGTTGCGCACTGAAACAGCAGCTCTGGTGGCTGTACATATTATGAACTTAATCAATCAATAAAGACACAAGATGAAAAAGTTTCAATTCATTTCAGCACTGGTGATGGTTGTGCTGGCATTGTGCTCGTGTACGAACGCTGATTATCAGAATGTGATACCTGCCAACGCTTCATTGGTGGTGAAAGTGGACATGAAGTCCATCGCAGAGAAGTCCGACTTTAAGAACTCGAAGTGGATGAAGGAACTGGATGGTTCTCTGGGTGCTGTAGTGAGTGGTAAGGACATGAAGAGCGTGAAAGAATATGTAGCCGACCCGATGAAGATAGGCATAGACTTTAGCATGCCACTCTACTTCTTCATGATGGCCGACGAGACGATGGGTATGACCATGAAGGTGAGTGACGAAGACCATGTGAAGGATTTCCTCTTGTTGCTTAACAAGCAGGGCTTGGCATCTAAACCCCAAGAAAAGGATCATTGGATGTGTGGAACATTAATTGACGACATCTATTATTCCTATGACGGAACCACCTTCCTGATGTTGGCTTCGATGAAGGGAAAAAACACTACCATCAGCCGTATGGCTCGCGAACTGACGGCCTTGAAAGAAAGCGACAGTTTCGTTAGCACAGAGGCTTTCGGCCGTCTGAACGAAGAGGAGAAGGATGCGGTAATGTATGTCATGTCAGCCCAAATAATCGAAAGCCTGAAGATGGCAGGAGGGGTGCTTCCTTCTTCTGTATATAAAGATGTGGAGGCTTTGGCGAGTCTCGATTTTGCTCAAGGCGAGGCAAGAATCATGGGTAAGTTGTTTGCTAAGACAAAGGATGCGCAGCATCTGATAGATGAAGCTAATGCCAACCTGAAGAAGATGAATGGCCGTTATCTTGACAAAGTCTCAGATGATGCTGCTATATGGATAGGGGCAGGTGTGAAAGGAGAGTGGCTGCTTGAAAAAATCAAAGAGAACAAAGAACTGAAGACCATGTTGTTTGCCACGGAACGTGCTGTGGGTGTGGAGCAGATGCTGAAGGCGATGGATGGAGATGTTTCGATGGAATTGCCCTTGCTCGATACGGAGAAGGTGGATTACGTGCTCCAAGCTGAGTTAAACAACACCGATTTCCTGGCCGATGTGAATGACTGGAAGCTGAGTCAGAAAGATTATGGCATCGAGATGAAAGAACTGGAGCCGCAGCAATATCAACTCATGCTTGACGGGCAGACTTACCGTTGGGGTGTGCGTGACAAAGATCTTTACTGGGCAACTCCTCGAGCCGTAGAACGTGCGGAGAACTCGGCAGATGCCAAGCTCAAGGCCTACAGGGAACAAATTGAAGACAGCCGCCTGTTTTTGTTTGTTGACTGGGCCAAACTCGCCAAGGGCTTGAGTCAGTCGTCAAATGTAGCACTTGTCATGCAGATGTGGGACGGCTTCTTCAAAATCGATGCACTCTATTGGAAACTCTCGTCGGTAGAAGAGGGCGTGGTTGTGATAGAATCGAAAAACAAGAATGAAAATTTCTTGAAACAAATACTTCAATGAATAAGATACAACTGATTGATACCCTTCCGAATGTGTTTTTGAGTCGTTCTGATATCATGAGCGACATCTGGCAACAGAAAGTGACGTTCGAGAAGGGCGGACTCTATTTGGTTGAGGCCAATTCGGGCACAGGCAAGTCGTCGTTGTGCAGCTACATTTTTGGCTATCGTCATGACTATCAGGGGCAGATCCTTTTCGATGGCGAAGACATCAGCCAATATGCTGTGGGCAGGTGGACTGAAATCCGCAAACGCCACATCGCTCTCTTGTGGCAAGAGCTACGTCTGTTTCCCGAACTGACGGCATGGGAGAATGTGCAAATAAAGAATAAGCTGACGGGCTTCCAGAAGAAAAAGCAAATTGAGGAGTGGTTTGAGATGTTGGGCATTACTGACAAGCAGGATGCTAAAGTGGGGCGGATGTCCTTTGGACAGCAGCAGCGAGTGGCTCTCATTCGTGCCCTATGCCAACCTTTCGATTTCCTTTTCGTCGATGAACCCATCAGTCACCTCGACGACACCAACTCCGAAATCATGGGACGTATAATGACCGCTGAAGCCAAGCGGCAGGGAGCGGGCATCATCGCCACGAGCATAGGTAAACACATGGAACTGCCCTACGAGCAAGTGTTTAAATTATAAATGATTGGGTAGAAGATGAATTTAGTTTGGAAACTTTTAAGGCAGCACATCAGCATCCCGCAATTCGTTGGCTTTTTCTTTGCCAACTTGGTAGGGGTAGCCACCATCTTGTTAGGTGTGCAGTTTTACAACGACTATAAGGCACTCGACAGCGAGGACAGCTTTATGAAAGCTGACTATCTGATTGTCAACAAGAAGATTGGTGCATTTTCAGGCTTAACAGGTGCCCAGAACACCTTCAGTCAAACCGACATTGACAACTTGGCGGCCGAAGATTTTGTGGAACGCATGGGAGCTTTTACGCCCAGTTCTTTCAATGTGCGCGCCAGGTTCAATGTAGAGGGCTTCGTCAGTTTCTCCACCGAGATGTTCTTCGAGAGCGTTCCCGACGACTTTGTTGATGTGGAGAGCGATGCGTGGCACTATAGGGAGGGCAGCAGTGACATCCCCATCATCCTGCCCAAGAACTACCTCGACCTCTACAATTTCGGTTATGCGCAGGGCAAGGGCTTGCCGAAACTTAGTGAGGGCATTTTGGGTGCGATGAAGTTGCAGATACAAATTGAAGGCAATGGAGGGCATGGCGATTTCGATGGTCGCATTGTAGGTTTCTCATCGCGCCTCAACACCATCCTTGTGCCAGAGCAGTTCATGCAGTGGGCCAATCAGCAATATGCCAACGGCGACGAAGCCAAAGAGCCCACGCGCCTCATTGTTGAGGTGAATAACCCCACCGATGAGCGCATTACAAGCTATCTGCAAGCGCACGACTATGAGACCGACGAGGACAAGCTCGATGCCTCGAAGACCACCTACATTCTGCGCATCATTGTCAGCATTGTCATGGCGGTAGGCATTGTCATCAGCATCCTTTCCATCTACATCCTGATGCTCAGCGTCTTCCTCTTAGTGCAGAAGAACAGCACCAAACTAGAAAACCTTCTCCTCATCGGCTATTCACCAACCAAGGTGTCTTTCCCCTATCAGGCATTGACCGTGGGGCTGAACGTGCTTGTACTCCTTCTTGCAGTGGCAGTCATGTTGGTGGTCAGAAGCATCTATCTGGAGATGTTCCAAAACTTCTTCCCCGACCTCGAAGTGCCAGGCATCCTGCCTGCACTCTGTGTCGGTTTGGTGCTGCTGGTCATTGTGAGCATCTTCAACATCATCGCTGTCTATGGCAAGGTGATGAGTATCTGGAAACGTAAAGACTGAGAAGAAAAGTGAAAGAGGTTGATATGGAACGAATCACATACTTATATAAGAAACTCAGGAGCTACGGACCCGACAGCATTGTCCCATTGTCGGCAGCGGGCAGCAACAGGCAGTACTTTCGTTTAAGCCACGGTACTGAGACTTTGATCGCCGTCATCGGTACAAGCAAAGAAGAGAACGATGCATTCGTCTCGCTCGCCAATGCTTTCTCTACTGTTGGTCTGCCAGTGCCATCGGTATTAGCTGTGTCGGACGATGGGATGGTCTATTTGCAGGACGACTTGGGAGACCAGTCTCTCTATGCAGCTATTGCCGCAGGAAGAGAACGGGGGGGGGCATACAGCGAAGAGGAAATGCTCTTGCTTCGTCATACCATCCGTATGTTGCCGCAGCTTCAGTTCGCCCCTGTGGTACACCCGTCGCTCAGAAGCATCTTTTCCCATTGCTACCCACAGCAGGAGATGGACAGCGAGAGCATCATGTTCGACCTCAATTACTTCAAGTATTGTTTCCTCAAACTACGGGGCATCGAGTTCAACGAGTACAGGCTGCAGCAAGACTTTGAGCATCTGGTCGCCGACCTGTTGGTGGAGCATGACGACACCTTCCTCTATCGCGATTTTCAGTCTCGCAACGTCATGCTGAAAGACGGCACACCCTATTTCATCGATTTCCAGGGTGGTCGCCGAGGCCCCATCTATTACGATGTGGCTTCCTTCCTTTGGCAATCCTCAGCCAAGTTCTCCGACGAGGTTCGTAACTTGCTGATTGACGACTATTTGTCAGCATTGCAACCATACAAATCAGTGTCAAAGCAAGCCTTCATGCAGCGTTTGCATCTCTTCGTCCTTTTCCGCATCCTGCAAGTGCTTGGAGCCTACGGCTACCGAGGGTTGTGGGAAAAGAAGGGATACTTCATCAACAGCATCCCACTCGCCATCCGCAATTTGCAGCAAGAACTTGCTTTGGGCACCAGCAACGCTTATCCCTATCTGGAGGAAGTCGCTCAAACCCTTATCGTTCAAAACGAGCAGGAAGAAAAGAGTAGGGCAGCCGAAGCCGCCAAGAAAGAAAAGGTGGCGACTTATTTGGGTAAAGACTCGACTTATCTTTCCGAAAAGAAAGCCCCTCTCATCGTCCGTGTCTTCTCCTTCTCTTTCAAAAAGGGCATTCCTGCCGACGAATCGGGCAACGGAGGAGGTTACGTCTTCGACTGCCGCAGCACCCACAATCCAGGTCGCTACGACGAATACAAACCTCTCACAGGGCTCGACCAACCCGTCATCGACTTTCTCGAAACCGATGGTGAAATCCTCACCTTTCTCGACAGCGTTTACAAAATCGTCGATTTCCATGTGGCGCGTTTCATTGAGCGTGGCTTCACCAATCTGCAAATCTCCTTTGGTTGCACAGGCGGTCGTCACCGTTCCGTCTATTCAGCCCAACACGTGGCAGAACACATCCATCAGAAGTTCGGCGTAGAAGTCCACATCTGCCATCGCGAACAAAACACCACTCAACTCCTAACCCTCAACTCTCAACCCCCAACTCCATGAACGCACTCATCTTTGCAGCCGGTCTCGGCACTCGTCTCAAACCCCTTACCGACACCATGCCTAAAGCAATGGTGCCCATCCACGGCAAGCCTCTCGTGCAAATCCTCATCGAGAAATTGAAAACCATCGGTGTTGACCATATCGTCATCAACGTGCATCATTTTGCCCAGCAAATCATCGACTTCGTCGAAGCCAGCAACCATTTCGGCATCGACATCCAGTTTAGCGACGAAACCGATATGCTCCTCGAAACGGGTGGGGGACTGAAGAAAGCCGCATGCCTCTTTCCCAATGCTGACCCCATTCTCGTTCACAACGTCGATATTCTTTCCAATGCCGACCTTCTCTCCCTCTATAACACCGCCACTGCAACCACCCTCCTCGTGTCTGACCGTAAGACACAGCGCTATCTGCTATTCGACACCGATGAATGCCTGGTTGGGTGGGTCAACATGGCCACAGGACAAGTGAAGTCCCCCCATCCTGAATTGTTGGAGCATGATGGCGACAGCACCTATTTTCAGCAGCATTCAGCACTAAAGAAGCATGCTTTTGCAGGTATTCAAGTCTTCTTTCCTTCCCTTCTACCATTCATGAACACTTGGCAAGGTAAGTTCTCCATCATCGACTTCTACCTCTCCATCTGTGACAAAGTTCCCATCCATTGTCATTTCGACCCACAACTCCAACTGCTCGACGTGGGCAAACTCGACACGATTGCGAAAGCGGAAGAGTGGTTCCAATAAGAAAAGGAGGCTAAGCATAAAAACTTAGCCTCCCTTTTTTCATACTTCTCTCTTCGTATTCTTTATTTGAATTCAAACAAGTTGATGAAGCCCGTCATCGTGAACACCTGGCGCAACTCGTTGTTGAGTCCCTGGATATACACGTGCTTGCCGCTTGCCTTGGCACTTTTCAGGATGCCGAGGAAGATGCGCAAGCCGCTGGAGGAAATGTATTCCAGTTTGTTGCAGTCGAGGATGATGTCACTCTTCACATTGTCCATGACGGGTTGCACATCCACTTGTACTTGTGAGGAAGCCGACGTGTCAAGACGGCCCTCGAAATAGACAACTTGGTTGTTGTTCTCTTCTTTAATTGTCGTTTTCATAATTACTTCTTTTGTTTAATGATTATTATTGATAAAACTAAATTTTTTTAACCTTAACCCTAACGTTCATTTGTCATTTAGCGCAGCGCCTTCCTCATTCTCAGAGAGAATAAATGAGGTTGACCACGAGCAGGTTGACCGCAAGGATGATGAAGTTCATCCAGATGCCAATCTTCAGGAAGTCAGAGAAACTGTAGCCACCAGGACCATAGACAAGCATATGAGTAGGTGAGCCGATAGGAGTGGCAAAACTGCTCGATACCGCAATCATCAACGAGATGATGAAGGGGAGAGGATTGACACCCATTGACACCGCTGCTTGATAGACAATCGGGTAGAAGATGGCACCAGCGGCAGTGTTGGAGATAAATTCGGTGAGGAATGTGCTGGCAACACACATCATGGTCATCACCAAAAGGGGGGTGTCCCCACAGGCAGACATCATGCCATTTGCCATGGCTTCAGCAATACCCGTCTTCTGAATGGCTGTACCAATGACCACGCTACCTGCAAAAATCATCAGAATGTTCCAGTCGATGGCTTTCATTGCCTGCGTAGGTGTGCAGCAACGGAACACCAACATGGCAAAGGCTGCCAGCATGGCACTTTGCAGAAGTGGCATGATTTCAAGGCTTGACAGTACGATCATTGCCAGCATGATAAGGCTTGAAACCAATGTTTTGCTTCCTATGTTGGGAATTAACGAAGAAGATTCGAAAAATTGCAGTCCTCGTATTATTACAGTATTTTTCGCTCCTCGTGTACTTTCAATCAACAGCGAGTCACCTGCGCGCAACTCGATGTCGCGTGGACTCTTTCTGATTCGTTCCCCCTGTCTTGCCACAGCCACCAATGTGAATTGGTAATCATGCTCCAGCGTTGTTTCCGACAAACGCTTTCCAGCCAATTCACATCCCTGCATGATATAAGCCGTGCGTAATAGGCGTTTCTTGTCAAGTTCGTCCACCGTGAACACAGGGTGATCTGCATTTACCAAACCGTGGCTTTTACGCAAGTTGAGAATTTCTTCCACACGTCCGGCAAATACCAGGCGGTCACCACCCATTAGGTATTCATCGGCAGGTACAGGTGAAATGACTTCGCGGTCGAAGCGTATAATCTCAATCAATTGTCCACCTTCCACTGTATTCAGTTTTGCATCCTCCACCGTTTCTCCGATATGGCGGCAGTCGGCTGGTATCAGAAGTTCCACAGTGTAATCTTCCGTATGCTCAAATGATTCGTCTGCACTGCGACGTTCTGGCAGTAACTTATGCATTGCCAGCACCGACAACACGCCCACAAACAGACAAGCCAAACCTGGTATCGTTGTTGCAAAGATATTCAAATGCTCTCCTGTGTCTGTAGCGTAAAGTCCCGATATAATCAAGTTAGGAGGAGTTCCGATGAGGGTACACACACCACCAAGACCAGAAGCGTAACTCAATGGTATCAACAGTTTAGAAGGTGCCGTTTGCAGTTTCTTTGCCCATACCTTCACGATGCCTACAAAGAGTGCCACCACCGTTGTGTTGCTCAATATAGAACTGAGTGCTGCAACAGGCAACATCAGTCTGACCACTGCTGCCGAATAGTTCTTCGGTGTTCCCAGCAAGTAGCGGACAATCCATTGCAACACGCCCGTATGCACCAGTCCAGCCAACACAGCAAAAAGCACACCGATGACCACCACTGAGCCCGATGAGAAGCCGCTCAGAGCCTCCTTCGTGTCCAGCACGCCAGTCAGTAGCAGAATGGCGATAACGCCCAAAAATGCAATATCCTCACGCAACTTCGTGAGAAGAAGAGTCGCAAACATACTCAGTACAGTGACGATAGTCACCCAAGCACCAAGATTTAATCCACAAAAAATAATATCTTCCATTTTTATTCTAAACTCTAACCTCTAACCCCTTAACTCTCAACTCTCAACTCTCAACTTTTTCCGCAGTGTCAGGACATTCATGTTGTCCTTGCGCTCATAGTTGATGCTGTCCATGAGTTGTGTGACGAGGTGGATGCCAAGACCGCCGATGGGTCGTTCCTCCGCAGAGAGCGTCGTGTCCACCTCCTTGCGCATAGTCGGGTCAAACGGAATGCCGTTGTCGCTGATGATGAACTTGAGACATTTGTCGTTTGCGGCAGCCACAATATGAATGTCTCCCGTCGTACCTTCAGGATAGGCATAGTTCATCACGTTCACCACAGCCTCCTCCATTGCAAGATTCATCTGCATGGTGGTGGCAGCATCGAAGTTCACCTTTTCGCATACCAGATCCACAAAGTCCGTGAGTTGCGGCACTTGGCTGACATCGTTGGTCAGTGTGATTTCTTGCTTAAAGCGCAAGTTCTGGTCGGGCCTGATGTAGCGGACGGTCAGCATGGTCAGGTCATCGCTTTGTTCCGCTTCACCAGTGAAGTCCTGCACAGCCTCCACCACACGTTCCGTGATGTCCTGCGAATTAGAAGTGAACGGCACCGCATCAATCATCCGTTCCTCTCCAAACAACTCATGCTCCATGTTTTCAGCCTCAGTGAGTCCATCGGTGTAGAGGAAAATCGTGGTGCCAGGAGTGATGTTCGTCTCTTGCAGCGTGAACTTCCATCCGCCCATGATGCCGATGGGGAGGTTGCTGTCACAAGGGAGGAACGTCTTCTCCTTCACATTCTCCGCCTCGTTGAGCAAGAGCGGAGCGTTATGTCCGGCATTGCAGTAGCGCAACCGTCCTGTAGGTAGGTCGAGCACACCGATGAAGAGAGTGACGAACATATTCAGTTCATTATCCTCAGCCATGCGGTCATTCATCTGCGAAATGATGCGGTTAGGGTGTGGTTCGTGCATCGAGAGGGTGCGGAAGAGCGAACGCGCCACCGCCATGACCAGTGATGCAGGAATACCCTTGCCCGACACGTCGCCGATGCAGAAGAACAGTTTCTCGTCGCGGATGTAGAAGTCGAAGAGGTCACCTCCCACCGCCTTGGCAGGAGTCTGTTGTCCGTATATGTCGATGTCGTCGCGGTCAGGGTAGGGAGGGAATATCTTCGGCAGCATAGCCCGCTGGATGTTGCTGGCAATTTTCAGTTCACTCTCAATGCGTCCCTTCTGCTCATTCACCTGCTTCAGTTCCTCCATCTGCAGCTCCAGTGAGTGTTGCATGGTGACAAACGAGTTGTGCAGTCTCAGCATCTCGTCCTTCGAGCGCACAGGAGGCAGTTTGGCTTGTAGGTTGCCATTTGCCACCTCGTTCACGGCTTGGGTGAACTGCGTCAGTGGCAAAGTGAGGCGTCGCACGCCAATCTTCAGAACGAAGGCAAGAATCACTAGCATGATCAGGATGAGAGCCGCCACAAAGAAACCTGCATTGGTAGCACTCCTGAAGAACTCCTCCGCACTGCATACAATCGCCATCGACCACCCCGTGCGGACAATCGGCTTGTAAAAGATGAACGAATGACCCAGATGAGGGGAATGGAAACGCTTCATGTCCATCTTTCCGCCCGTCATCTCCTTGCCAATCTTTGCCAAATCGTCATTGTTCAGTTTCTTTGCAGCCTCGAAAACCGTCTCGGCCAGCACCGATTTCTTGACAGGGTGAGCCAGATAAGTGCCATCCCTGGAGAGGATGAAGCAATAAGACTTTTCATAATATTTCAGCGAATCCATCATCTCCGACAACCAGTCGAGCGACACGTCAGCAGTCACGACAGCATAGACATTCCCCTTCTTGTCAGTCAGCGGATAACTGTAAGTGGTCATCGTCATCTCGCCGCCTCCCGTGTCGCAATAAGGCTCACTCCAATGCCCCTTCTTCTGTTTCTTAGACATCCGATACCACTCCATCGTGAGGTAGTCATAAGTGTCGGTGCCCAACTGTTTGGAGAGGATTTCACCCTTCTCGTCCCGGTAACTGTAGGGCGAGAAATACTTGCCCTCGTCGGAGAAGTAATAAGGTTCAAAAGCGATGGCAGACCCCACAATCATGGGGTTCATTTCCAGCATCTCACGGGTGATGCGGTACATCTCCTCGTGAGGCGCATTCACGTTCTTCTTTATTTCGTTGGTGTGGTTCTTCACAGCAGTCTCCACGGCAATGAACACCTTATTGATGTGCTCTTCAGCATTTTCCAGCGCACTCGTTGCCCTCAACTGCTCCTCGCGCAAAATGCCGTCACGCACGAACCAATTGGTGACAAGGGCTGTAGTTATCAAAATAACCGCAGCAATAAGGATGACCCATAAACTGAGACGTGCGGCAAAAGACCTGATACGCCAAAATCTGTGTTTCATATTTGATTAAAGTCTGTAGAAATCTTTGCAAAAGTAGATTTTTTTTTTGAGAAACAAAAGACAAAAGAAGAATATCTGTGCATAAACCGTCTTATTTTTCTTGTCGATGCAAAAAGTTTCGCTTTTTTTGCCTAACTTTGCACATCCATATTCAACTATGGCTTCGTAGGGTTTAGAATTTCAATTCCTCATTCCTCTCTTCCCTACATAAAATTTACTATACTTATATTATTTATATATGCAGAAAATCATCATTTTGGATTTTGGTTCGCAGACCACTCAACTCATCGGTCGCCGTGTGCGCGAGTTGAACACGTTTTGCGAAATCATGCCATACAACAAGTTTCCGCAGAATGACCCCGATGTGATAGGCGTCATCTTGTCGGGCTCTCCTTACAGTGTCTATGAAGAACGTGCCTTCCAGCTCGATTTCTCTCAGATTCGTGGCAAGTATCCCATCCTTGGCATCTGCTATGGTGCCCAACTGATGGCACACACTTTTGGTGGCAAGGTGGAACCCGAAGGCACTCGCGAATACGGACGTGCCAACCTCGAGTGGATGGAAGAGGACAACCCGCTGCTGAAAGACTTTGCTCCTAACAGTCAGGTGTGGATGTCCCATGGCGATACCATCACCAAGTTGCCCGAAGGCTTCCGTTGCATCGCCTCCACCGCCACCGTCAAGTACGCAGCCTATGCAGCTAACGACGAGAAGATATGGGGTGTGCAGTATCACCCCGAGGTGTTCCACTCCATCGACGGTACACAACTCCTCCGAAACTTCGTGGTCGATATCTGCGGCGGCAAGCAGGACTGGTCACCCGCATCGTTCGTTGACCAGACGGTGGCAGAACTCCGTCAGCAAGTGGGCGACGACAAGGTCATCCTCGGACTCTCTGGCGGTGTCGATTCCTCCGTGGCAGCCGTCTTGCTCAACCGTGCCATCGGCAAGAACCTCACCTGCATCTTCGTCAATAACGGACTTCTCCGCAAGAACGAGTTCACCGACGTGCTTCGCGACTACGAGTGCCTCGGTCTCAATGTGGTGGGAGTCGATGCCTCCGAAAAGTTCTATCGCGAACTGGCTGGTGTCAGCGAACCCGAGCGCAAGCGAAAGATCATCGGTGCAGGCTTCATCGACGTGTTCGAAACCGAAGCTAAGAAAATAGAAGGCGCCAAGTGGCTCGCACAGGGCACCATCTATCCCGACCGCATCGAGTCGCTCAATATCACAGGCAAAGTAATCAAGAGCCACCACAATGTAGGCGGTCTGCCCGAGAAAATGGGCTTGCGGCTCTGCGAACCCCTCAAGTGGCTTTTCAAGGACGAAGTGCGCCGTGTGGGTCGTCAACTCCAGATGCCCGAACACCTCATCACTCGCCATCCCTTCCCGGGTCCAGGCTTGGCTGTCCGCATTCTGGGCGACATCACCCCCGAGAAAGTGCGTGTACTGCAAGAAGCCGACGACATCTTCATCCGTGGCTTGCGCAACTGGAAAGTCAAACTCTCAGGCGAGGAAGCCCGCAAGGTGCTCGCTGCAGGAGTGCCAGCCGACATGAAAGACGGAGAGATAGAAGTGTCCCTCTACGACCAGATTTGGCAGGCAGGAGCCATCCTCCTCTCCGACGTGAAGAGCGTCGGTGTGATGGGCGACGAGCGCACCTACGAGAATCCCGTTGCCCTGCGTGCCGTTACCTCCTCCGATGCCATGACAGCCGACTGGGCAAAACTCCCCTACGAGTTCCTTGCCGAAGTCAGCAACCAGATTATCCGCAATGTGCGCGGAATCAACCGCGTCTGCTACGACGTGTCCTCCAAACCGCCAGCAACCATCGAGTGGGAGTGAAAAAATCTCAATCCATACATACGAAGCACCTCCAGCCCATAGGTTTGGAGGTGCTTTTTTGTGTGCCAACGGCACGCACCCAACTCTCAGCACCCAACTCTCAGCCCTTAACTCTCAGCCCTTAACTCTCAGCCCTTAACTCTCAGCCCTTAACCCTACCCCTAACCTCTAAACTCTTAACTCTAAATGGAGTTTGTGTTAAAGGTGTGTGAATTATTTAAGATTTATTCTTAATCGGTGTTAACACTCTGAGGGGATTTGTTAAACTAATTCAAAGAATGGAAAAAATAGGTGGATTTTGTTTTGTCATGCTAAGAATTTGTCGTTATTTTGCGCTTGGTTTTGAAAGTGACTTGAGTTTGGATTCACCGAGCGATACGGTTATTTCCATGGCTTCTTTTACTTCAATAAGAGTATTATCCGAAAATGCATAACTAAACTGATATAATAAAGACGAACTATGAAACAAACAACTAAAAGATTTTATGGCGCACTGGTTGGTGTCGCCTTCCTTTCAGGATTGACAGGGGCTTTTGCTTATTCGCTTTCGCAGAAGTCAGTGGACAAGGTTTTGCCTTCTTTCTCTTTCGCAGAGCCGAAGAAGGCGCAGGAACCGGCAAGTGGCATGATGCACCTTTCGACTGCATCGGCTCCTGCTGCTCAGCCTGTGGACTTAACGGAGGCTGCTGAGAAGGCTTGCAACGCTGTGGTGTATATCAAGGTGGTGCAGAAGGGGCGTCAGCAGACGATTGAATATCGTGACCCGTTTGAGGATTTCTTTGGAGACTTCTTCGGTCGTGGCGGTGGTGGCACGCAGCGTCGCCAGGTGGAGACTCCGAAGCGTGAGGCGGCTGGTTCGGGTGTGATTATCTCGGATGATGGCTATATCGTGACGAATAACCATGTGGTGGAGAATGCGGATGACATCACCATCACGTTGAATGACAACCGTGAGTTTACGGCTAAAGTGATTGGTACTGATGCTGACACGGACTTGGCACTGCTGAAGATTGATGCGACGGGGCTGCCTGCCATTGTGATTGGCGACTCGGAACAGTTGAAAGTGGGTGAGTGGGTGCTGGCTGTTGGCAACCCCTTCAACCTGACTTCGACGGTGACGGCGGGCATCGTGTCTGCCAAGGCGCGTGGCATCGGTGCGCACAAGAACGGCATTGAGTCGTTCATCCAGACGGATGCTGCCATCAATGCGGGTAACTCGGGCGGTGCACTGGTGAATACGCGTGGCGAACTGGTGGGCATCAATGCAATGCTGTATTCGCAGACGGGTTCTTTCACGGGGTATGGTTTTGCCATCCCGACGACCATCATGAAGAAGGTGGTGACTGACTTGCAGGCTTATGGTACGGTGCAGCGTGCGATGATTGGTATCAGCGGCATGACTCTGCATGACTATATTGACAGCAAGAAGCGTGACGACGAGAAGTTTGAGGCTGACTTTGGCACGGTGGACGGTGTGTATGTGGCTGAGGTGGTTGATGACGGTGCGGCAGCGGAGGCAGGTCTGAAGAGCGGTGATGTGATTGTTTCGGTGGATGGCAAGAAGGTGACGAAGATGTCGGAACTGCAGGAGGCCACCACGAAGTATCGTCCGGGCGACAAGGCGCAGATTGGTTATATCCGCGACAAGAAGGAGAAAACTGCCACCATCACTTTCCGCAACGCGAAGGGCAGTACCAATGTGGTGAAGGCTCAGAAGGTGGATGCGCTGGGTGCCGAGTTTAAGGCTCTGACCGAGAGTCAGCAGAAGACGCTGCACCTCTCTTATGGTGTGCAGGTGACGAACCTGAAGAGTGGTTACTTGAAGGATGCTGGCGTGCCTGAAGGCTTCATCATTCTGAAGGCGAACAACCAGAACATCAAGTCGGCTGCTGATATGGAATCGGTGTTCAAATCGGCTCAGACAAGCGATGAACAGACGCTTTGGATATGGGGTAAGACTCCAGCCGGAAGGTCTATGTCATTTGCAGTGTACCTCGGCGAATAATTGCCCGAAATGTTAAAAAATGGGGGATTTGAGGATTTTTTTCTTCAAATCCCTTGTTTTTATATTTGGAATGTATTACCTTTGCCTGTAGAAATTCGTGAGCGAACTATTGAGAAGCACATTGGGCTGCTTTCTTCAGCAAGCGAACGAGGAATGAAAGACAACGGAAGCCGTCTGATTTGGTGAGAGAACTGAACGATATGGACAGCGGACGTTTACATACAGCCGGGGTACAGGATCGATCGGGATACTCATCAAATTATACTTTGAAACCGAGATGATTTTATCGTTCCAATGGCGGGCCACAACCCAGAAGTCGCCATGTCGTTGAGCATGGGGTTTCGGCATCTGGAAACCATTGAGTCGGTGGATTACAAAGGACGGTAAATACTCAAATCTTATCACGTCGGAGTTTCATCACATCTCCTCCCGGCTTTTTATAAAGGGTGGACTTATTGATATAAGCCCACCCTTTACAAGGAAAGTTGCCGGAGTGGTCGATCGGGCCGCACTCGAAATGCGGTGAACGGGTAACTGTTCCGGGGGTTCGAATCCCTCACTTTCCGCGAAGAGGAACGTCGAAAGGCGTTCCTTTTTTTGTCGGCTATAAGGTGATTTTCATTCCGTCTTCTGCCAGAAGGGTGTCGGGAAATATTTGCTGTGCCTCTGCCAGAAGGGGGGCTTCTGACTTGTAGCGTGAGGAGAAATGTCCGAGGATGAGACGCTGTACTTGGGCATCACGGGCTATTTGTGCGGCTTGTGCAGCCGTGCTGTGGAATGTCTTCTGTGCAAGAAGGGCATGTTCTTGCGCGAAGGTGGCTTCGTGGTACAGGCAGGTGATGCCGTGGATGAGTTCTGTGAGTCGGGGGCGGTATGTGGTGTCTGTGCAGTATGCGTAGGAACGGACAGGGTCGGATGGGGTGGTCAGGCGTTCGTTGGGAATGATGGTGCCGTCTTCTGTTGTCCAATCCATGCCTGCCTTGATGTTGTTGATTTGAGAAATGGGTATGTGGTAGAAGTCTATCATGTCGCGGCGGATGTGGCGCGGTGTGGGCTTCTCGCGGAAAAGGTAGCCGCAGCAAGGTACACGATGTGAAAGAGGTAATGTCGAAATGCAGACGGAACGGTCTTCATAGAGGGTTTGGGGAGTGTTGGGGTCGATTTCGTGAAGGATGATGTGGTAGGGGGAATCGGCACAGAAGTAGTCGATTTGTGGTTGGAAAATGCGTTGCAGGTCCTTGGGACCATAGATGTGGAGGTCTTGAATGCGCCCGAGAAGTCCGAAGGTGGAGAGCATGCCGATGAGTCCAAAAGTGTGATCGCCATGAAGGTGTGTGAGGAAGATGGCTTGGAGATGGGAGAAGGGGAGACGGGAACGTCGGAGTGCCATCTGGGTGCCCTCTGCACAATCGAGCATGAAGAGTTTCTCACGAATGTTGACGATTTGTGAGGAACTGAGGCGGCGGGGGGTGGGAAGGGCTGCTCCGCAACCTAATATGTTGATTTCGAATTTTTCCATTCAATATGTCTTTTGGGGATGACGAAGACAAAAGGTGAGAAAGTCGCAGTGAGCGCAATTTTGTGTGTCGGCACATTGTTTGAATGTGCCGAGGTCGGGGTCGGCTTCATATGGTGTGAAGATTTCATCAATCTTTTGTGCGAGGAGGTTGGTGAAGTCTTTGTCGTACTGTGACTTGTAGTCGTCTATGGGAGCCTTCTTAGGGTTGTCTGGTGGGGTCAGTTTGATGATGCCAGAGTAGTTGCTGCCATAGTTTTTGGCACAATACATGAGGGCTGGCAGGATGGGGGTGCCGTTATATGGGGAGGTGGGGTCGGCGAGCACCTTGCAATAGTAGAGGGCTTGCATCATGTGGCAGTTGTGGGTGCATTTATCGGGGTCGAAAAGGTCGGCAAGGGTGTTGGCTGAGTGTGGTATGCTGCTGGTCTTGTAATCGACAATGCGGATGCGGTCGCCCAATGGTGAGGAGAGCAGGTCAAGGCGGTCGATGATACCACCCAGTTTGAGGGTTGAGGGTCGGGAGGTTTTGGCAGAGAGTTTGTGGATGATGGCATAGGGTTCTTCTTGGCTGATGATTTGCCAGTAACCACCTTGGTGTTCAAGGTCGGCAGCCATTTGGGCGTCAGCATTGAGTTGGTTGATGATGAATTGTTTGATGACGTGCCGATTGATGAGACCTGTTCCGTTGAGGGGCAATGGTCGGTCGGTCCCGTAGTTAATAGGGATGCCATTGGAATCGTTAGGTGGATAATGGAAGAAGTTGACGGCAAATGCGTTGTTGAGATGTTGGCTGATGAGGTCTTCGTTTTGGGCAAGGGCACGTACCTGGTCGCTACGGAAGGGCTTCTTTTCGTAAGGTTGGTAAAGACGGTGCATGGCATCGTGGAAGAGGGTGCCGAACATGGCATTGTCCACATCGTCAGCCACCTCATTGGTGGGGCGCAATCCAGCTACATAGTTGAGGTAGAACTTGAGGGGACACTTCATGTAAGTGTTGATGGCGGAGGGGGAGAGGATGTGCTCGTCATTGAATCTGTCATGGAGTTGTTGCATCACAGTTGCATCTTTGGGGATGCTGATGGGTTGCGCTGCTAGTGTCTCGCTGGGAGTTGTGAAGGTCCTAAGGTCTATTTTTTGTCCAGGGGTGAAGAGGTCGTCTTTTTCGATGAGGGTTTGTAGCATGAAGCGTGACATCTCACCTTTATTGCCACCTTCGTTGCTGGAGTTGTAGAGTAGGGTGATGCTTTCTGCACGTTGGAAAAGTCGGTAATAGTAGTATGCGTAGAGACTCACTTCTCGTTCGATGGTGGTCATGCCATAGGCCGCACGCAAGGTGTAGGGGATGAGGGACGTGCGCTTATCGCCTTTGGGCATCTGCCCTTCATTGACGGAGAGCATGACGATGTGGCGGAAGTCGAGGTTGCGGGTTTCGAGCAGTCCCATCACTTGAAGTCCGATGGCGGGTTCACCGTGGAACGGCACCGTGGCTTGCCCAATCAACTGCAGGATGAGTCGGGATAGTGTTTCATCGCTGAGCGTCAGTGCCGCATATTTCTCCTGTAGGATGTGGATGCGGTTGACGATGGTGTATGCCACGAAAATGCATTCCTTATAGATTTGCAATGTGTTTTCTTCATTGCCTGATGTCTCTTGATAGCAGTGCCCTACCATCGAGAGAATTTCGGAAAGATAGGTGGTGAGTTCCTTGCCTCTTACGGAGGTGAAGATTTGGCGCATGGTGCTGTTTTCCGCAAAGCGGTCTTTGTTGGGAAATACCACATTTTGAGTGGTGAGTTCGTGCATCTTCTCCTTGCCTGCTTTGCCTAAGAGTTTTTGGATGAATGGATGCTTCAGCACGGCTGCCACATATTTGTATCTCCATGAATCGGATGCGGTGCTGCCATGTACTTGCAACTCAATGAGTGCTTGCATTAATGAATAGATAGGGGTTTCGGTCATCGGATACCCCATTGTCACGTTGATGGCATCCACTTTGCCGATGCTGTGCAGTACGGGTTGCAGAAGGTTTTCATTGCAGAGAATCACTGCAGACTCTCTTAAAAGATCTGTTGTCTGTTGTTTGTTGGCGTGACTGTTCAGCCATGTATCGATGTATCGTGTCTGGGCATTGTCGGTGGGTGATTGGATGAAGGTGATTTCCTTGGGCTGACGCATGTTGTTGAAGAGGTCTCTCCCCTCAAACTCGTTGCCCAACAGTTTGATGTTCTCCAGAATGAATTGCCCGGCTTCGTACTTGCTGAGCACCGTAGAATGGGAGGAATTCAAAAGGGTGTTTGAGTGATGTGGGCAGGTGTATGCCATGTCATAATCCCAATAAAACTTGGCTTCACGATGTTGCTTAAGATACCGGAACAGTTCCCGTTCGGTCTTGTTGAGGACATTGAAGCCGACCATTACATAGGTTTTTGCCGCGAGTCTTTCGTCCATGCGTCGTCTCGCCTCTTCATCTTTGCTGGTCAATGCTTCAATCACTTTGCGTTTCATCATTCCCTCATACACCATTGGCTCCTCATCGGCTGTGGTGGTCAGCAATGCTTTCTGATAGGTCTCGTAGATATCTGTCAGCCGATTCCACAAAGCCATGAACTTGCTTTTCAGGGGAGTGTCTGTTGTTTGTTGTCCGTTGTCTGTATTGAAAAACATCCCGAAGAACTGCTCTATCGCTTTCCGTTGCTCCTCTTCGAGGAAAGAGAAGTCGGTCTTCTCCTTGAGGTCTGCCATGTTCAGAAACAGACGGGATGGATCCACCATGTTGTTGTCGATGTCTTGAAAGTCGCTGAGCATCATTTCCATCAGTGAATACAACTGGTCGAACGTGTGGGGTGGTTGTATTTTCGACTGATAGACTTCCCAGAGCCGCACCACAAGATAGATGGGGTCACCTATGGTGTATTCTGACAAGGATGTGAAGAGTTCGCTGATGGTTGTGTATTCAGGAGTCCACATCGTCTGCCCCTCAGCGTTCTCCCACAGGTACTGATTGAAGAACAATGAGGCACGCTTGTTGGGGAAGATGATGCAGGTGTCCTGAAAGTTTCCTCCCAGTTTCTGATACAGGTCGTCTGCTACAAGTTGAAGGAATGGTATCATGTCCGTGAGAAAACAGGGGTGTTTACATGTTGGGAAACTGAAAGAAGGGGAATCCTCCTCCATTTTGTGGCTTGATTTCCACAGGCTTTTGAATGTGTGGCTCAAAGTCCTTGTCAAAACGGTCTATGTTCTGGTCGAGGAAACTGAGGCGGTCTGCAAGCCATTGCTTGAGTGTCTTGATTTCTTCTTCGTAGGTGCTGACACGATAGGCTGCAAACCATGAAATGGCATCGCCACCTCCCATGCCACCAAAACCGCCTGGCATCATGGGAAATCCTCCTTCAGGCATTTGGAATCCAGGCATCATGGGGAACCCTCCAAACCCATTAGGCATTCCTGCATTTTGTTGCTCCTTGTTGTTTTTTTGACTTTCATCCACCAGCAGTTCCGGATACTCCTTGAAGTGTCGTTCTTTTGCGGCAGCCACTAATTTCGCATGGTTGTCAATATAGGTATTGATGGCTTTGTCGCTGAGGACAGTTTTGCGTAGCGATTGGTAGCGTGTCTTGACCGCCTTCCGGAAGGCAGGGTCTTGCAGCAACCGTTGCCAAAGGGCAGGAGTGGGTTGCGTGTTGCCACCTTCAAAGCACCATGCGTCTATTTTATTGGCGTTGCAGAAATTGCAATTGCCATATGCAAGGTTGTAGTCCCACACAGGTCCTGCAAAGAGTTTTCCACCTGTTCCGTCGGCATTCTGCCGTTCTTTGTAGAAATAGGCACTGCGCTTGAAACCGTCGGCATTAAGACTCAATTCGGTGTGGATGAAGTAATCGACAAACGAAGGCACGTCAATATATTTGGCATAGCCTCGCTGTGGGTCGGCAAAGTCATCGGATTGAATGGCTTGCTCTGTTTCGTCAATATATTGCTGGATATAGGCCAATTGCTCTGGTTGCAGATTCTTCTTCTTGGGATAGATGCACGACCACGTGATTTGGCTGGTCATGATGCCCTCACCAATGCCCGGCACTTTCGAGGGGAAAGTGGCGTCGTCCTCATTGTAGGTGTCGATGCGGATGATGTAGCCTCCCGTCAGTTCCGTTCCCTCTGTGTCTGTCTTTCGGAGTTTGGGAATTTCCACGCGCCCTTCACCCCGTTTGATAGCCTCTGAGAAGATATAGATGCCAAGATATTCTCCATCCATTAGCACCTCAACCATCTGGGTGCGTGGTCCCCAATGTCCCATTTCTCTCCAGAGGTTGAAAGCCAAAGGGTCGCGCACCATAGACACGTCGTTGTAAGGGCACAGCAACACCCAGTCGCTCCCTGCTGGCATGCCCAGCAGGCCCACTTTCAGTTCTTTCCCGTCAGCATCCCGCGTTTCCACAGTGTATTTCTTTTGGTTAAATGCCAGCGAACTGTTTCCACGCAGTTTGATGCCGATAGCACCATCGTAGCCTTCCATTTTCATATGGGCTGTCACTTTTTCCTGTGCATTCAGCGGCGAATCTGTGGTAATGGTGATGACGGGCAGACTGGATTGCAGGTTGTTCATCTTTGTGTGTTCCACCTTAGGAAACATGCTTTCCATATTGAAGTTTCCAAAGTTGAAGCCTCCGAACTGTGCAGTCGCATTTGTTGGCATCAGGAGGGATGCAAAGGTCAATGCTGAAACCACCTTGATGTCTGTTTTGTTTTTTAATTTCATAATGATTCTTTTCATGAATTGATGACTGGTTGTTGAAATAGGATTATACAGGAAGGATGATGTCGTCAAGAATGTACCACAGATATGCTTCTACATCGGTATAACCAATTTCAAATAAGAGTCGTTTGTACTCCTCGATTTGTTGTTTGTTTTCAGCCGGTGCTGAGAAGGTGCCGTTTTCCTGTTGTTTCACTGCACCTTGTGCTGTCTTGTAGTCAATGATGACGGCTTTTTTATTTTTGACTACAACTCGGTCGGGACGTTTAGTCGTCATCATCTTTTTTTCGAGAAAAAGGATGGCACGTTCATTGAGTGTTTTCCATTCAGGGGAGAACCATTCCGGATGGAGAATGGTGATTTTTTCAATCATTTGGGTCACAGCCTCTTGTGCTTCTTTTGCCTTCAAAATGCTGCCGAAACATCCTTTTGATTCTAAAAGATGGATGGCGTGAGGCACATCGTCAATGGTGTGAATATGCTCAAAAATGCTGTGATACAGATTGCCAAGGCTAATGAGTCGGATACGTTCGGTGTGTTGCTGAGTTTGCAGATTTTCAGAATCTGCCGTGATAAACATGTCAGACTCGTAACTCTGGCGGTATTGTGCTACGGATGGGTAAGATGCGAATGCTACGGGTAATGGTGTGTGTTCGCAGTCGATAACATTCTGTTCTTTTGTATTATCAGGCATGTCCTTTTTCTGGCTTGGCACAATTGTACCATATTGATAACGCGTGATAATTTCCTCAATTTCTGTCTTTTCCATCTTTGCAGGCATGGCATTGATGAGGAATGATTGTGCATTTTCAATCGTCGCAATCGTGTCCTCTAATTCGGCATTCTCTTTGCCCCTCCCTCGTTTTTCTTGCAACTTGTTGCCTGTCAGTATAATGAGATTATGCTTGGCACGTGTGAAAGCCACATATAGCACATTTATGTTGTCAACAAGTGTGCGCAGTTCTTCCTCACGGCGGTCATCTGCAAAGATGCTGTCATCTTTGGCTTGGTTCACACTGATGGGCAGGAGAGGCATGAGGTCGTAAGGCTCTCTGTCGGGCACACACCACATCACCTCTGTGTCTTTCGGCTTGATAGCCCATGAGCACGACGGGATGATGACGCTATGGAACTCCAGCCCCTTCGACTTGTGCATGGTCATGATGCGTACACCATCGGCAGCACCCCCAGGAATGGTCTTTTCGCCAAGAGACTCGTCCCAAGCCTTCAAGAAAGAGTCAAGATCAGTTAGATTCTCCTGACAGAACTGCTCCACGATGTCGTTAAAGAAAAAGAGATAGGCATCTTGATTGGGAATTTGGTCAAGCCGAAAGATTCGGTAAATGTATTCAATTTGTTCCGTGATGGGGGAGAAACGTATGTCACCCCGTTCTTTTTCATTGAATGCATCGGGTATGGATGTGGCATGGTGCGTAAGTGTGGCAAGGTGGAGTTTACTGTCTGGTTCAGCCAATACTCTGAGGGCGCAGATGATGATATTGATAGCAGGTGATGCGTCAAGACGGAATGCATCATCCGAGACGACCTTCACCGTCAATATGTCTTGATGTTCGTTAAAGTATTCGCAGATTTGTGGAACTTCTCGGTTTGTTCTTGTTAATATTGTTATATCATTGGGATTCACTTTGTTATCAATCAACTCTTTAATCGATGATTGAATGCGTTGCAAGGTGGCTTCATCATAGTCGGCTGAAATACTTTTGTCCCACACTTCGGGTAGATGATCGGGGTCGATATCGTGATAATCAATATTCTCGATTTTGACAAATCCTGTTTCATCTTCTTTTCTTGCAATTTGTGCGACATCACCGTATGCCATTGATAGGGCAGGGCAATTTTGCTTTAATAAGTTGACGGCATTCTGAAATATCTCATTGTTAAACTCTACCACATGCTTTGCCGAACGAAAGTTGTAGGTGGCAGGAATCTTTCCCATGTGGCTTTTCAGGTCTGAGTCATTTTCAATGTTGTTCAGAATCTGCCAGTCAGAATTTCTGAATCGGTAGATGCTCTGCTTCACATCGCCCACAATAAGACAGGAACCACCCATGGAAAGACTGTTTTGAATGAGTGGCTTGAAATTTTCCCATTGTAGTGTTGAGGTGTCCTGAAACTCATCTATCATAATGTGCTTGATGACCGCTCCTGTTTTCTCGTAGATGAAAGGAATGTCTTGGTTATTAATCACATTGCGCAGAAAATTGGCTGTTTCAGACAAAAGGAAACGGTTTCCTTTTTCGTTCAGCAATTTCACCATCTGGCTGATTTCATTCAGCAGCATCAAAGAGTAGAGATGCTGTCCGATGGCATTGACCGTATGTAGATGACTGACATATTCTTGGTGCTTCTCAAAAGCCTCTGTCAACATCGGCATGAGTACAGTCTCCACTTGTGGCAACAATGTGTCCCGGTTCTTTGAGCTTTTTTTGAACCATTTCCCAGCATCTTCAGTGTATGTTTCGATGGAATCGGAGAAGGTGCCCCTGCTTTTATTGGTGGGTTCTGTGATGTTGTAATCACGCACCTTTTCCATGAACGTGACGATGTTCTTGCTGCCGTCCTCTTCGGTGATGCCTATGTTTTCGTAGGCTTCCAGCATCTTGTAGCCTAACATAATCACTGTCTGCCTCTTTTGCTCCAGATATTGATGAATGAGGGCGCGATACTTATATATCTCGCTGAAATTTGTGATTTTCCTCCTTACTTCCTCACCGTGAATGAGGTATTTCTCCTTAAAGATATTGCGTCCGAATTCTTTTACCGTTTCTTCCACCTGCCATGAATGATTCTTTTGGATTTTCTCTTCGATGAAATCAATGATGGTACGGAACTCGCTTGATCCTTCTTTCAGATTTTCGATGATTTGGGTAATGGCATCAGACAGCACCTCTGTTTCATCCAGTTCTACCTTCATCTTTGTCGATAGTTCCAATTCGTTCGCTATTTCGTGTACGATTCCTTGGAAAAAAGAGTCGATTGTCTCGATGTGGAAACGGCTGTAATCATGAATGATATTTGACAGTGCCTCTTTTGCTCTCTTGCGTAACATGTCCCGATTCATGTTTTGCAGCACCGAAAGGTATGGTTCTTCCTGATATTGTGGCATTTTCTTTCGTTCTGCCAAATTGGTCAGGATGTTTTCAACATAACCTTCCCCCTCTTGAAGTCCATGCGCAATAGCATACAGCGTGCTCAGAATACGTTGTTTCATCTCTGCTGTCGCCTTGTTGGTGAAGGTGACGGCAAGGATGTTTTGGTACTCCATCGGATTGATTGCCAGTAGCGCAATATATTCCACTGCCAATGTAAAGGTTTTGCCCGAACCTGCCGATGCTTTGTAGATGCTGAGGTTTTTCATCTTTTACATGTGATAATTTCTGTCATTTGAATATCATGTGATTCAGTGGGAATGGTTGGAACGAGTTGAAAGGGGAAGGCAATGCCAATGAGTGGGCAGGTTAGTTGTGGAAGGAGCCGGTCGTAATAGCCTTTTCCGCGTCCAAGTCGGTCGCCTTGTTGTGTGAATGCCATGCCTGGAATGATGGCAAGGTCAATATGGGAATACTCGGTGAAGAGTTTGCCAAGCGACTCTTGGATGCCGTAGGCTAAACCGATGTTCATGGTGTCTTCGCCCTCATATACATGGAGGGTGAGGTTGCATCCTACGACAGTCGGGAGCAGGATGGTATAGCCTTGCGCATACAATATGCGAATAAGGTCGTGGGTGTTAACCTCATCTGGAAGAGAGTGATACAGAAGGATGGTCTGGCAATTCTCTTCTTTTGTAATGCGTTCAAGCAATGCACCCTTGATGCTTTGGCTGTATGATTGGAGTTGCTCGGTGGTATGCTGCCTTTTTCTTTCCCGAATTAGTTCCCGAATTTCTTTTTTGGTCATGAAGGGTTGGTTTTGTCTGTCCTGCTTTGAAGAGTTGTATGGCTTTTTCAAGAGTGATGTCGTTGCGGTTGAGGTATTGTATATAGTCGTTCATCTCTAGGATGTTGTAGATGATGCTGCCATAGATAGCTTGCTCAAACAGATGCTGCGACTTGAGTATCATGTTGTTGCGTCGCTGAATACCTTTGCTGTCAGCATAGCGGATGAAGTGATCCACCAATCCCTGGCGTCGCAGATATTTCTCTAACTCGGCAGCATTGTCGAACGTGGAAAGTTTTTCGCGGTTGTCGTCGGTGTATTCGAAACAATACTGGGCGATGGTGCCTTGGGTGACACATTCTGTATAATAAGGTGTCAGTGCCGTTGTGTCTTCCGCTACAAAATAGTCGGGCATAATGCCGCCACCTCCATAGACAATACGTCCAATGCTGGTCTTGTACTCTTCTCCCGTCTGGTGGATGCTGTCCTGGCTGAAGAATTCTCCACGTTCGTAGCGTGTGATGAGATCCATTTCATATTCTTTAGGTTGTCCTTTCACGTATGGTTTTTGGATGCATCTGCCAGATGGGGTGTAATAGCGTGCGATGGTGAGGTGGATGAGAGAGCCATCTGCAAATTCAACGGGTTGCTGCACCAGTCCCTTTCCGAAGGAACGTCGCCCCACAATGATGCCACGGTCGTTGTCTTGAATAGCCCCGGAGAAGATTTCAGAAGCCGACGCTGTTGTTTCGTCAATGAGTACGATGAGCGGCAGGTCTTGATAGGAGCCTCTTCCATCACTTCTATACTCCTCACGGCGTGAACGTCTTCCTTGTGTGTAAACGATGAGTCGATTTTTAGGCAAGAATTCGTTCACCATCTGGATGGCTGCCGAGAGATAGCCTCCTCCGTTGCCTCGCAAATCAATGACGAGTCCTTTGAATCCTTCCACTTCCAATTCTGCCAACGATGTGAGGAGTTCGGCATAAGTGGTTTCTCCGAAGTTCTTGATTTTGATGTAGCCAAGTTCTTTGTTAATCATGTAGGTGGCATCAACACTCTTGAGAGGGATGTCTCCACGCACTACCGTAAATGAAAGAGGCTTTTTTTGTCCGTGTCGCAACACGCCAATTTTAACCTTGGTTCCCTTTTCCCCTTTCAGGCGGTGGAGAGTCTCTTCGTTTGTAACCACATCCCCTACATAAGTTTCTCCATCTACACTGACAATCTTGTCTCCCGCAAGGATTCCGACCTTTTCAGAAGGTCCTCCTTTGATGATTCCTGTAACCCGTACCGTATCATCTCGAATGACAAACTGTATGCCTACACCGCTGAAAGACCCTTTCAGGTCATCGTTGGCAGTTTGTGCATCCTTTGCTGAGATATAAGTAGAGTGTGGGTCAAGTTCCTCCATGATTTTAGGCATGGATTGTTCCACAATGGCGGCAATGTCCACTGTGTCCACATATTGGTCATCAATAATATGCAGCAGGTCATTCAGTTTGTTGGATGAGGTGTTGATGATGTTCAGCCGATTGCCCGCAAAACGATTGGCAAAGAATGTGCCAATGATAATGCCGACCACGACACTGACGGCAATGATGATGGGCATCCATCGGTTATTTCTGTTGATATTGTTATTATTATTGCTATTATTGCTATTATTGCTCATTGTTTTCGTCAGGATTAAGATACTCTACTTTGATGTTTGCGCGTTGTAAAAGTTTAATGCCATCTTCCAAACGGTAGTGTTCTGAATAGACGACCCGCTTGATGCCAGCTTGAATGATGAGTTTGGCACATTCAATGCATGGGGAGGCTGTGACATACAGGGTTGCCCCGTCGCTTGAATTGTGGCTTCGTGCTAATTTGGTGATGGCATTGGCTTCTGCATGAAGCACGTAAGGTTTTGTCAAGTTGTTTTCATCCTCACATATATTTTCAAAACCTGAAGGTGTACCATTGTAACCGTCAGAGATGATGGCTTTGTTCTTCACCACCAATGCACCCACTTGGCGGCGTTTGCAGTAGGAATTCTCTGCCCATATTCGTGCCATGCGTACATATCTACAATCGAGGTTGTATTGTTTTTTTTCTTGTTCAGTCATCGGATGTTATGTGTTATAAAAGTTGATAGTTGCCGGTTTTCGGGTTGAATTATCTGAAATCTCCCAGCCGTAGGGTGTTATGGTTCTTGTCGTTCAGATAGAGAAAACTTGCACCGCTACTGTAGGATGTTACATTGGAAAGGATATTGTAAATCTGTTTGTCTATGACGAGGGAAGAGGATGCTTTCTGTTGGAGGTGGAGCGCGATGGTCTGATGTTTGCCGTCAGCCTCCCATGTCCCCGAGAATGTCACGCCCGAGGAGAGTTTCCCGTTGAAGGTGCTGGATGCGAACGTGATGTAGTATGCACCTTGCCCTTCTTCAGTGTAGAATTTCTTGGTTTCCTCGGAAGAGGTGATTCCGTTGATGACAAGCCCGTTCATGTACCATGTCTTGCCTGTGAATATTTCTTCCACGTCGTCTTCATTTTTGCAGGAAGCGACGGCAAGCAGTGTGAGGGTCAGATAGAGGATGAACTTGATTCTTTTCATGTTTGTATGTGTATGATTTCATTGAATACCGTTCCGTCGGAGCAGGGCGTGGATGGTGGGTGCTTGTCCTCGGAAACGCTTGTAAAGTGTCATGGGGTGTTCTGTGCCGCCGCGTGAGAGGATGTTGTTGCGGAAACTTTGAGCAGTTTCGGGGTCGAAAATGCCACGTTCTTGGAAGAGTGAGAAAGCATCGGCATCGAGCACTTCTGCCCATTTGTAACTGTAGTAGCCAGCAGAGTACCCGCCAGCCATGATGTGTGAGAACTGGGTGGTCATGCATGTGCCTTCCACAGAGGGCAGCAACTTGACACGGCTCCATGCCTGTTGTTCGAAGGGGATAGGGTCTGCTGTGAACGCGTCTTTCATGGTGTAATATGCCATGTCGAGCAGTCCGAAACTGACTTGTCGCATACAGGCGTATGCCACGTTGAAGTTGCGGCTGGCAGTGATGCGGTCGATGAGTTCCTGGGGGAGGGGCTCGCCTGTCTTGTAGTGGGTGGCGAAGGTGTTGAGAAATTCTTTCTCCGTGCTGAAGTTTTCCATGAACTGCGAGGGCAGTTCCACGAAATCCCAATAGACATTTGTACCAGAAAGGGAACGGTAGGTGGTGTTGGCGAAGATGCCGTGAAGGGCATGCCCAAACTCATGCAGGAAGGTTTCCACCTCGCCCAGTGTGAGCAGGGCTGGTTGCTCGTCTGTCGCTTTTGAAAGGTTCATGACGATGGCGACCTGTGGACGTGAGTTTTTCCCGTTCTTCTCTTTCCATTGTTCTTTATAGGAGGTCATCCATGCTCCCGACTTCTTCGAGGTTCTCGGATGGAAATCGGCGTATAGCAGGGCCAACGGACTGTCGTCCTTGTCCATCACGTCGTACACTTCCACGTCGGGGTGATATACTGGCACTTCATGGTTTCTTCTGAAGGTGATGCCATAGAGTCTGTGTGCCAAGCCGAACACTCCTTCCTTTACTTTCGCTAACTGAAAGTAGGGGCGGAGCATTTCGCTGTTGAGGTTGTAACGGCTTTCTTTCAGTTTGTTGGCGTAGTAGGGGAAATCCCAGGGCATGAAGGGTTGAAGGTTGAGGGTCTGATGGCACAGGTCCTCCACGGCTTTGACTTCTGCTTGTGCTGTAGGCATGTATGCGTCGATGAGTTGGTTGAGCAGGTCGTACACGGCTTGGGGCTTTTCTGCCATGCGGTGTGCGAGGGCATAGTCTGCGTAGGTGTCGTAACCCAGCATTTGTGCCATCTCACGGCGTAGGTTCACGATTTTCCGGACGATGTCGGTGTTGTTGTTGTCGTTGGGATGGGTGCAGAGTGTATGGTATGCCAGATACATTTTCTCTCTAAGTTCTCTTTTGGCGGAGTAGGTGAGGAAGGGCATGTATGATGGTGCTTGGAGGGTGAACGCATATCCTTCCATGTTTCGTTCCTTGGCGGTTTGCCTGGCGAGGTTGATGGCGCTCTCTGGCAGCCCTTCCAAATCTTCTTCGTTAGTGATGTGCAGCAGAAAGTCGTTGGTGTCTTTCAGTTTGTTTTGTGAGAATTGGAGTGTGAGCACGCTCAGTTCTGCCGACAGTGCCCGCAAGCGTTTCTGCTGCTCGTCGGGCAGGTTGGCTCCTTTGCGGACGAATCCTTCATAGGTCGTGGTGAGCAGCATCTTTTGTTCTGCATCCAGGTCTTTGAAATCTTTGGCGGCATAGTTTTCATACACGGCTTTCACTCGTCTGAAGAGTCTTTTGTTGAGGGTGATGTTGTTAGAATGTTCGGTGAGGATGGGCGACATCCGTTGTGACAGTTCGTCCAGATAGTCAGAGGTTTCTGCGCTGAGTTGGTTGTAGAACACGGAGGTCACTTTGCCCAGCAGTTCACCGGTGCGGTCCAGTGCCTCGATGGTGTTCTCGAAAGTGGGGGCTTCTGGCTGATTGACAATTTGGTCTATCTCTTTGTCTTCTTCTTCTATGCCTTTCAAGATGGCAGGCTCATAGTCTGTTTCCTTGATGGTGTCGAAGGGTGTGTATTCGTAGGGTGTGTAGAATGGATTCATCGTTGTGGGTTTGTTTGCTGAAGTTTTTTGAAGTTATTTATGAGGAGTGAAGGGTGTGAATGAATCGGTTGTTTGTTGTATGTTCTTGATGACAAGGCCGCCTCTTTGCAGGGTGAGGAATCCCAGCTCCTGTAGTTGGTTGAGGGCTATTGATACGTTCAGGCGGGTTTCGTGAATGATGTGGGCGAGTGCTGTCATTTTGATTTGTATCTCTTTTGTCCCCTTCCGGCTGATGGAGTGGGCGAGGATGAATTTGAGGATTTTTTGTTGCACCGTATCGTCGGGAAACAGGCACAAGAGTCGCTGGGTTTGCTGGTACTTGTTACAGGTAATGTTCATCATGTTGATTTTGATGATGTCGTTTGCCATCAGGTAACGTAGCACCATTGCCTTGTCGATGGACAATGTGCGACCAGAAGATGCAAAAGAGTAGGAGCGGGAGTATGTTTGATACATCCCGAAAAGGTTGTAGGGTTCTATCACCTTGAGGTGGGGCAGATGCTCCGTGAGGCAGAAGCGGTTGTCTGTGTCGCGGAATTCAGCCACCACTTCTCCTTGAATGATGTAGATGAGTCCCCGACACCGATCTCCCTGCATCACGATTTCATCACCGCTATGGTAGTTGACAAAGTCCAGTCTGACATGCGCCATCACTTCCGCTATCTCCCGGGTTGTCAGCCCCTGAAACAGCGGTAGTTGGAGTAGCCGTTCAAACATTGTCAGTTCCATCAATTCTCAATAATCATCTTTTCCATTCCTTCTGTCATCCATTCCTTCATTTTTCCGTCCTTGTCCGAATAGATGAAGAATGCCATCAGTTCGGGGTGCCGGGCGAGCACTTTCTTTGCCTCATCCATGCCCAACACCATGAAGGCTGTAGCATAGGCATCGGCTGTGGCACAATCTTGAGCCAGCACTGTTGAAGAAAGGATGCTGTGTTGTACAGGATGTCCCGTGTGGGGGTCAATCGTGTGGGCATATTTCTTTCCGTCCTTTTCGTAGTAGTTGCGGTAGTTGCCCGATGTGGCCATGGCAAGTTGGGTGATTTGGATGACTTGTTCAATGTCGGTGCTGATGCTGGCAGGGTCATCGTTGGGTTTGCTGATGCCCACATGCCACAGTTCACCCCGTGGGTTCGTGCCTCTCACGCGCACTTCTCCGCCTATCTCCACCATGTAGTTGCCGATGCCTTGGCCTTCCAAGTATTTGCCAACGGCATCCACGCCATAGCCCTTGGCGATGGCACTGCAATCCAGCATTGTCTCAGGGTGTTCCTTCTGAATCTTTCCCTCCACGAGTTTCACCTTCTCGTAGCCAACAAATGGTAGCAGACTATCCACTTTCTCCTGACTCACGTTGTCCATGTTCTTGAATCCAAAGCCCCACAGATTCACCAACGGTGCCACAGTAATGTCGAAAGCCCCGTTTGTTTCTCCCGACACCTTTTGTGCCAAGTTGAAAACCTCCACGAACATCGCATTCGTGTCCATGCTCGTGTTGTTGTTGATGGCGCTGATCACCGATTCCTTGTTGAACGGTGACAAAGAAACGTCCACCTCTTGCAAGGCTTTGTCGATGCCCTCCTGCAGAGGGGTGGAATATTGATATGTGATGTGGTAAAATGTACCGAACACACTTCCTTCACTGCGTTGTGTTTCTGTATTCGCCCATGCCTTACCCATTGTCACTGCTGGTTGTTTGTTTTCCTTTCCATGCGTCATTACAATATAGATGGTGCCAGCAATGAGCAATGCAAGCAGTGGCCATCCCCACCATTTGATTTTATGTGGAGCATAGGGGTCAAATGTTTTATTCTTCTTGTCTTTCTTCTGTTCCATTTTCTTGAATAGTTGTTGGTTGCGAATTCTCCGGTGTGGGAGCAGAATCCGTTGTTTGTTGTCTGTTGTCCGTAGTCTGTAGTCCGTTTTCTATGGTTCGAATGTCCACGTTCACCCCTCGTTTATGGCTCTTCTTCAAGCCCCAGTTCAGGTCGAAGATGAGGCTGTAGGTGCCGCCCCAACATGAGGAGCCTGTCGTGTAGCCATAGCCTGGTATGCAATTGGGCTTGGCGTAGTCGCTCTTTGTCGAGGCGATTTCACGTTTGTAGCGTATAGCCCATCCCATGTGGAAATTCCTGAAAATTTTCACTTCTACGCCAAACACCAGTTCTGCCCAGTGGCTGGTGCAGTCAAGACCCTTCACGCTGAAAGGTTGGCTGCCTCCCCAAATGGGGTCAGTCTGTACTGGACCGGCAACGTCATACTTGAACATTGAGATGCCGTAGCGTGCGCCAAGGTAGAGGCGATTGCTCTGGAACTTGTCTTTCAGCATGTTGATGTCAATGCCGACACGTGCGAAAGGGGCGCTTGCCTTATAAGACACCTTCGTGTTGAAATCCTCCTTGTCGCATTTGCCCACACCCGCCTCAATGATGGGAAAGAAAGTGTTCTTCAAGTTCAGTCGGAGCGCACCTTCCAATGTGCCATAGTCTGACACCATCATTGCAACGGGACCGTAGCAGTCCACCGACAATGTAAAGCCTTGGAAGAACACCAGATGCTCTTTCTGTTCCTCCACCGCCACATATTTTGTAGGCTTCGGTCTTTCGCCAGGCATCACAGGTTCTGTCTGCTGCTCTTGTGCCCTCATGGCCATGACCGATGCCCCTGCCATCATGACTGCACTGACGATATGTCTAAACTGAATGCTCAAATTCAACAATTTATTATTTATATTTAAGTTTCGGATGTTTTAGTTTATTGGAGTTAAAGGAGTCATCGCTCCGCTCAGAAGTTAAAAGCCGATAGTCTAAAAATGAAATAATGAAAGAATGAAGGAATGAAGGAATGAAAAGTTGCCCTCAACTCTCAACTGTCAACTTTCAACTGTCAACTCTCAACTGTCAACTCTCAACTGTCAACTCTCAACTGTCAACTCCTTTAACTCCAAAGAAGTTGAGCACTTGCGAGACTTCAATCATTTATCATTTGTCATTTCAATCCTCAATCACTCCGTTAAAGTAGATTTTCACGTTCGTGTACCCCTCGTAGTTCACCTTCGGCTCACTGATTTCGATGTGATCGATAGCAGCCTCTGTGGTTGTTACATTCATGAGCGTGTGGAAACGATAAGTTCCACACTCAGGCAGTTCTACGTTCGGGTGGCTTTTGTGCTCGACCTTGATGGTATCTTTCAGCGTAATCATGTTGTAGGAGAGAATCAGCGTGTCCCGATCGTGGAAGAAACTCATTGGCACTTTCATGCTTGAAGCGTTGCACAGTTTGTTCAGCAGCACTGTGTCCCTCCGCTGTTGGGTCACGCTCTCCGTGTACCCCTGATTTACCAGTGCTGTGTCAGGGGCATCTTTCGTTATGGTTGCGTTGCCCAACTTCCGATAGGTGTACACCGTCTTGTAGCCTGGCATCAGGGTCGTTACCGTGATTGTGTCGCCGTAGGTGATGGGTGTGCCCTCTGAGTCATAGAAACCATAGTTGCACGTCACCATATTCTCCACAGGACAGTTGTTCGAATAACACCCTGCCACCAGCATTGCCATGACCGATGTCCCCATCATCATGGCTGCACAAATCTTATGTCTCAACCGAATATCCAATGCTATGTTCAAAGTTTTAAATCTCCTTCTCTACTTGATACTTGTTTCTCTCCTGGCTGTTCCTGCTGATGAGGTCACCGAGGAATCCGCCTACAAACAATTGCGTGCCCAGAATCATCATTGTCAGTGAGATATAGAAGTAAGGGCTGTCTGTAACCAGGGCATGCGGCACATGCTGGCACAAAGCCACCACCTTGATGGTGCCAACAATGACGATGGCGATGAAGCCGATGATGAACATGAGGGTGCCGATGAAACCGAAGATGTGCATGGGCTTCATGCCGAAGGTGCTGATAAACCACAGGCTCATCAAGTCCAGATAGCCATTCACGAAACGGTTCAATCCCATGAACTTACTCTTTCCGTGCTGTCGTGCTTGATGATGCACAGGCTTCTCGCCGATTTTGCTGAAGCCCGCATTCTTGGCGAGGTAGGGGATGAAGCGGTGCATTTCACCGTACACCTCAATGTGTTTCACCACATCCTTTCTGTAAGCCTTCAGTCCGCAGTTGAAGTCATGCAGGTTGTGGATTCCGCTCACCATACGGGTTGTTGCGTTAAACAACTTCGTCGGAATCGTCTTCGACAACGGATCCCCCTTCCTGCGATTCATCTTGAATCCGCTCACGAGGTCATAGCCCTCTTCCTTCACCATCCTGTACAGTTCGGGAATTTCGTCGGGGCTGTCTTGCAAATCCGCATCCATCGTGATGACCACATCGCCCTCAGCCCGTTCAAAACCGTGGAATAGGGCAGGGCTCTTTCCGTAGTTCCTGCGGAATTTGATACCATGCACTTCCGGGAACTTCTGGCTCAACTTCTCAATCACTTCCCATGAGCGGTCGGTCGAACCGTCATTCACAAAAATCACCTCATAAGAGAAGCCGTTTGCATCCATCACACGTTTAATCCACTCGTGCAATTCCGCAATCGATTCATCCTCATTATATAGAGGCACTACAACTGAAATGTCCATGATGTTTTTATAGAATTTGTAGTTTGTTCAATTGGAATTTCGCCCAACGTGCGGTCTGCTCCATGATGCAACCCAAGCCACAACCAACGAAAGGACGAGGCTAAATACAAAGTTATTGTTAAAAATCACCAGCGTTTTCTCCCATGCCGACAGGCCATCCACCTCTGCCAGAATCTCCAGCATCTGAGCATGCTGTACCTCCATGCCCATCTGTTCATACGTCTTTGCCATTTCCGGCTGTGTCAGCAGGGCGTTCAGTTGCTCCATCAGCAGCCCGTCATCCAGAAATTGGAAATAGGAAAACACAATCAGCCCGTCCAGCAGACAGGCATACATGAACATTGAGAAAGCGAAGAATAGTCCTTGGAAATAATTCAGCCTTTCCCCTGCCAGCGCCATCTTCCTGTTCAGACGCCATCCCAATACAAACGGCAGTACCAGAGACACACCACACAACATAAAGCACAGCAGCATCAGCAGCCCGTTGTTGTAACTGATTCCCTCTACATAAGAGAGGAACACACCTCCCCATACCAGTCCCACGAAAGTGCCATACTCCATCGAATATGACCTGTATGTAATATCCTTTGTTGCCATCTGAATCGATACAAATGATGTCCTTACAATAAATGTCGTAAATCAAATGCAAATTTAGTGGTTTTAGTTGACAAAATCGCAATTATCGCAGAAAAAAAGACCTCTCGGCCTCTCAGTTTTTTATTTCTTAACGCTTCGGGTAGCAACGCGAACCATATCAACGTGAATTCGACGAATCGGCATGAGTTGCTTCGATTCATGTTAATGAACAGAATAATTCTTGCTATTCGTATTGGCTTCTGTCATATCCTCCAATCCGTTTCACCGTTTCGTGTTTGAGTGAAAAACAATGCATTTTTCACCTATATAGTCTGTGGAATCCTTTGACATGATGTAGTCATATTTTAGTCACCTATAGGGGTGGAATTATTTTCTGCCAAATGGTTATTGTAAAATGAGTAATAATCATATTGGTATATATATTTTGATCGTCGGATAATCCTCACTGCGTTCACGCTCGTATGGCGGTTCCTTGTTTCCTTATTCCATCTCTTGAACAGATTCACATCCCAGTTCATCACATACTTCAAAAGCCGAATGTTGTCAGCGCCATTCTCATCCACCATCTCCTTTTCGAAAAACTTCTCATGGCTGGTATTAATGTCACAATCCAGAGATATTCCGACTTCGTTTTTTAATGCATAAATGTGATGATGTGCTACGATGTATTCGTTGTAAGATGCCCTTTTCAAATTGACCACATCACAAACATAGATGGTGTCACTGTTCCGATTATCGATATCCCAATAGTATTTGTGCAATAAAAGAGCCTTGCGTTGCATTGCTATATAATCAAAGACGGGGTCGGATGAAATTTTCTTCTGTATTTTACGAATTGCATGAAGATAATCGGAGGCAAAGATTGTTCTCGCATTCAAATTGCAGACACCCAGACTGAAAACCATAAGTAGGTAGCAAATAACTCTTGTAAACATATCCTTTAAATCCTTTGAGTAAATCGTTAATTGTTCCGCAAAATTACTGATAAAATATCGTTGTACACAAAGCCGCCAACATTGTCTGTGGAGACCTTGGGCATAATGCTGTTATATTTTAGTCACCAATAGGAATGGGGTCATTTTCTTCCCAATAATTATCACAGAAAGAATAATATTCATATTGGTATTTACGATTAGAGATTCGTACAATCCTAATGGCATCTATGTATGAAACATCGTTTATTGTCGATGTTTTCCATCTTTTGAATAGACCTACATCCCATTTCATGATATAGTTTACACATCTACTATTTATCATGTTATTGTACTCTTCCCGACTAGAAAGAACCTTGCATTTAAGAGACCATCCATATGCACTTTTCGACGAGTAAATCCTTTCAGGAGTGATGATGTATTCGTCATAAGACAAACCATTCAAGTTGGTCACAATACAGACATAGATGGTGTCGCTTTTTTGATTGTCATATTCCCATTTGTCCCGATGATGCAATAGGAAATAATGGCGTTGCATCGCTATATAATCATAATCATAGAAAGGGTCGTTCATTTTCTTCTGAATTTTATGAATGGCATCATCATAACTTTTGGCAGTTATCGTTTTCGCATTCAAACTACAAACCCCAACACTGAAAAAAATCAGTAAGCAGCTAATAAATCTTGTAAACATATCCTTTAATTCCTTCCGGTAATACATTCTTGTAATTCACATTATTCGGGTATTTTGAATCAAAATACAAACTAACACAGTCATTTTTTGAGTTAGAGTATAGTCCTGGTAAAATGCAAGAGAGAGGTGACAGTGACCTGTCCCAACTGTCACCGTTCCCTGGGGAATTGCCGTGATGTGGCGTGCCTTCAACTTGATGCCGTCTGCACTATAAACGTATTCAATGCTGCTTTTATTGCCAAAGGTTACCTTAAAAAGATTTCTAAACTGGTCATACGAGATGGAACTGATGCCCTTGTTGTAGTCACGTGTCAATTGTA
>SAMEA3663246__coassemble_43_pt1 | contig 69184 bp, 52 predicted proteins | sample SAMEA3663246__metabat2_low_PE_034 | metagenome-assembled genome bin SAMEA3663246 (sample SAMEA3663246) | pig gut metagenome | biome: pig gut; feature: pig-associated habitat; material: faeces | place: China | collected 2013
GAGGTGTGTGAATCCTTATATTCGCACACCTCTTTTTTAATGCCCGATTCAAGTTAAATCGGTGGAGGATTTTGAAATATTGCCGAACAATTGCTAACTTTGCACGTTTTTCACAAAAGAACTCATTTGAAAATGATGACAGCATCATGAAGAAAGCGTTGATAACATTGGCATTGGGCACGTTTGGATTGGGCGTGACAGAGTTTGTGATGATGGGGATATTGCCCTTTATTGCTTCGGATTTTGGTGTAAGCATTTCTGAGGCAGGGCACCTCATCTCCAGTTATGCATTAGGCGTGTGTGTAGGTGCGCCATTGATGGTTTCCTTCATGCGCACATGGCGGCTGAAAAAAATTGTCGTTCTCCTTATGTGCATCTATTTCTTGGCTTCTTTGGGCATGGCTTTTTCACCAGAATACTATTCCATGCTTGTCATGCGATTTATAGCAGGATTGCCCCATGGCGCATACTTCGGTGTGTCCAGCATTATTGCCGACCGCTTGTCAAAAGGAAGGAAATCAACCACAGCCGTTGCCATCATGTGCTCGGGCATGCCGGTGGCAAACTTGATTGGCATTCCCTTTGGAACTTTCATCTGCCAAATAGCGTCATGGCGTTACATCTTCGCTTTTAGTGCATTATGGGGACTGGTCACTTTACTCGCCATCTGGCGTTTCATTCCCTCAATGGATGCTTTGCCTGACACCGGCGCAAGAGGACAATTCCGTTTTCTGAAATCGTTTGCCCCTTGGCTGTTGATTGCAGCGACACTACTTGGAAACGGTGCCGTGTTCTGTTATTTCAGTTATTATGCCCCATTGCTCACCGAATATTCGGGCATCAGCACCACTCTCTTGCCATTCATGGCAGTCATCGCTGGTGCGGGAATGGTGGTGGGCAACATCACAGGAGGCATGCTCAGCGACCGTATTGGCCCAGGGCATACTGGCAGATGGCTACAAATCATCTTGTTCGGAAGCCTTTTGAGCATTTTCTTGTTGAGCCACATCGCATGGCTCAGTGTGATACTGATGTGCATTACCACCTTCTGTCTGTTTGGCGTGAGTTCTCCCCAACAACTACTCTTGCTCCGGTTCAGCAAGGGCGGTGAACTTTTAGCCGGGTGTTTGGTACAACTTGCATTCAATTTTGGCAATGCCGTGGGTGCTTATCTGGGAGGCATACTATTGACTGATGGATATACTTACAACTATACAGCACTACCAGGATTCATCATGGCAGCCATCGGCATCATTTGCTACACCATCTTTTGCCACCGATACGAGAAACTGGCATCAAAGAGTCACCAATAAAACTGCCAGATAAAAAGACAGTTCGGAAAGAAGGCAAACAGCCCCACAGCAATCCCCCGTATAACCATGAAGTTGACGCCAAATGAGGACGAAAAGGAAGGTGACGGTGAGAATTGGTGCAAGAACGGCAAGCCACCACACCGTGTTTGTGAAAAGGATAAGCGGCAAGGAGGGCAGCAGTCCCTGAAAAGCAAGGCTAACCGTAGAGAGGAAAGGGAAAGGACGATAGATGGTCTTGTTCTTTGCCTCTTCTTCATGACGGGCGTAAGGCATAAAGTTGACGATTTGAGCAGAGAACATCTTCGCTAAAGGATCGGCCGCAAGAATGGAAAATACAGCGGTCATTGGGGACAATGAAGTAAGGATGCCCACTAACAGAAGGAAGTAGAAGATGAGGGCGATGACCCCGTAGGTGCCGATGTGGGAGTCCTTCATGATGGCAAGGGTGCGCTCGCGGTCTGTACCTCCACCGAAACCATCGAAGAAGTCGGCCAAACCATCCTCGTGCAAAGCACCCGTCAGGAAGAGGCGCACAATGATAGCAAGAATCACAGCGACAGGATAAGGCATAATGTGACAAGCCCCGAAGAGAGTGCCCGCCATGATGCCACCCGTCAACCAGCCAACCAGTGGCCAATGTTCAACCACTGTGGCATAGGCTTCCTTCGGGGGCTGACAGAATCGCCAGAAAGGAAGACGGGTGAAAAAGATGAAGGAGGCAAAGATGCGTTCGTGATATTTGATGTGCATAGGCTAAAAGAGAATCGCCCAGTGCATGGGCTGGTTAGAAGTATTTGGTGATTTGGGCATTATCGAAGTTGTTCATCTCATTCATCATACGGACAGCGGAGTCAACGATGGGGAAGGCACAAAGGGCACCAGTCCCTTCACCTAATCGCAATCCTAAAGAAAGAAGAGGCTCGGCATGAAGAGCATCAAGCATGCGACGGTGACCGCTTTCATCACCACAATGCCCGAAAATCATATAGGCTTGGGCTTCGGGATAGAGTTGGCAAGCGGCCAAAGCACAGGCGGTCATGATGAAGCCATCAACCAGAATGAGCATCTTCAATTCAGCAGCACGAAGCATCGCACCAATGGCTGCCACCATCTCAAAACCACCAAAGTAACGGATAATGTAGTCAGTTGACAGTTGACGGTTGACAGTTGACAGTTGAGGAGCATTCTGTCGGTCAACAGTCCGCATGGAACTGTCAACTGTCAACTGTCCACTATCCACTGACAAAAAACGGTCAAGGGCTTGGGTGAGGATGGCTTGCTTATGACTGATGCCTTGGGCATTGAGACCTGCTCCTGCACCGATACACTCAGAGAGAGGCATGTGGCAGAAAAGGCTCATCCAGATGGAGGAGGGAGAGGTGTTGGCAATGCCCATCTCGCCAAGGCAGAGGATGCGGGAGCCTTCGGTGTGGCAGACATCAACTAAATCGATGCCAACGGTGAGGGTGCGGATGTATTCTTCTTCTGTCATGGCGGGCTCATGGAGAAAGTTGCGAGTGCCAAAGGCAATCTTGCGATTGATGATGCCGGGCACTTGGGAAAGGTCGTGGTCAACACCCACATCAACGATGCGGAGATGGAAACTGTGCTGACGGCAAAACATGTTGACACCTCCCCCACCCTTGGTGAAGTTGATCATCTGCTGCCACGTCACCTCACGAGGAGAGACGCTCACGCCTTCACGCTCAATGCCGTGGTCACCACCGAGAAGGAGGTGACAAGGATGAGCGAGAGAGGGAGTAAGGGTCTGTTGAGCCAGACATATCTGCAAGGCAAGGGTTTCCAACCGACCTAAAGAGCCTTTGGGCTTGTTGAGGTTGTCTATCTTTTCTTGAATGAGAGGACGGAGAGCCTCATCGGGGGCTTGTATGTTGAATGTTTTCATGTCATTTAATTTTTACAGGAATGCCACAGACCATGAGTGTGACCTCATCGGCATGTTGCGCTACATATTGGTTCATCCAGCCTTGAAGGTCTGTGAACTTGCGTTGCACGGCGTTGTCACTCACACCGCCAGAACCTATTTCGTTGGTGACAAAGATAAAAGTGGCATCTTGCTGGGTGAAGCGGTCAAACTCAGCCTTGAGGGCGGTGAGAATAGTTGACAGTTGACAGTTGACAGTTGACAGTTGAGAATCAACGGGCGTAAAGAAGTTGGTACACCAGAGGGTGATACAGTCGATGACAGCAACGCGTCCTGTGAGGTCATGTCGAGAGAGGAACTTCTCTTCTTCAATATTAGTCCATTCGGGACCACGGCGTTCTTGGTGCTTCTCCACACGCTGACGAAACTCATCGTCCCAGATATGGGCTGTTGCCACATAAACGGGATTAGGACTGAGAGAGAGGGCAAGACGTTCGGCATATTGGCTTTTGCCAGAGCGTTGACCACCAGTGATGAGGATGATACGCTTCATATTTGAAAAATAAAATAATGAAAGAATGCGAAAATGAGAATAAGGAGGAGGATAGCGATGCACTCGGATGTTCGGTTAATGCGAATGGCGGTGTGCATGTCGTCGGTGGTAAGGAGGCGGTCATTCTCACCAATGTAAGGTTTATCGAACAGTTGACCGAAGTAGGTATGAGGACCGCCGAAGCGGCAGCCCAGGATGCCAGCAAGGGCGGCTTCTGGATAGCCGCTGTTGGGAGAGGCGTGACGAGGGCCATATTGGGCTACGAACTTCAGCAGGGTAAACCTGCCTGACGCAAGCACCATGAGGAAGGCAGTGAGGCGGGCAGGGATATAGTTTGCCACATCATCGAGGCGGGCGGCGAGGCAACCGAAGTCGCGGTAGCGGTCGGTACGGTAGCCAATCATGGAATCGAGGGTGTTGACCATTTTGTAAGTGAGCATAGCTGGCACTCCACCGATGGCGAGCCAAAAGAGAGGGGCAATGACACCATCACTGAGGTTCTCGGCAAGCGTTTCGAGGGCTGCCGTGCGGATTTCCTGGGCAGAGAGTTCGGAGGTGTCGCGTCCCACGATGCGAGCTACTTGCTTGCGTCCTTCTTTAAGGGAGCGGTCAACAGCAAGGAAGGTCTGGCGCACTTCACGAATTAGGGTGGTACCAGCCAGGCAGTAGAAGATGATGAGAGAGGAAAGGAGGGTGGAGAGTGAAAAGTGAAGAGTGAAAAGTGAAAAATCAAAGTTGCCTGCCAAGAGGGATGCCATGTAAAGGAGTGCCCATGTGACGACAAAGACGAAGGTGACGAAGAAGAGGGAGAGGAGTGCCCCTTTCAGTTTGCGTTGCTTACCTTTGTTGAGGTGCTTCTCGCCGAATGAGATCATCTTGCCAAACCATACGACGGGATGCGGCATCCACTGTGGATCGCCAAGAAGAAAGTCGAGAAACCAACCTATCAACAAGGGCAATATGTAGGTCTGCACTGTCATCGCTGCTGAAAGAACTGAGTGATAGCCTCCACCAGCGCATCGTTCTCTTCTGGCGATTGGGTGGCAAGGCGGAAATGATGGGGCGTGAGACCACGGAAGTTGGAGGCATCGCGGATGAGGATGCCATGTTCTTTTGCTAAGTAGGCTTTGAGTTCGGCAGCCGTAGCCTGTTCGAGGGTACAGAGGAAGAAGTTGGTCTGTGTTGGAAAGGCTTTTACGCCCTCAACAGCATTCAGGCAGTCACGAAGTCGGCGGGTCTCTTCCAGATAAGCATGAAGGTCCGGAATGACCTTTCCCCGATGAGCGACAAGCCATTTGCCAGCTTCGATAGCTAAGGTATTGACAGCCCACGGACGCTGCTGTTGGCGAAGATATTTGATGACTGAGGCAGATGCCGTAATGTATCCTATCCGCAAGCCAGGGATAGCATATTGCTTGGTCATGGAATGAATCTGCATGATGTTGCAGTGCCCCAGCATCTCGTCGGGCTGAGGCAATCGACACATCGTGTAATCTTCGTAGGACTGATCCATCACCAGAAAGTCATGACACGTTGATGCTTCAATAATGCTATCTTCCGTCATCACCTTGCCCGTCGGATTGTTAGGATTGCAAAGCCAACCAATCGCTCCATCGGGTTGTTCCTCATAACCATACATCCTACATGCATCTTCATATTCAGAGAAGGCGGGGTGAAAGACATGGTAGGTCTTTCGGTCGCGAAATGCCTGTGCAATCAAGTAAATGGCATCGGTGGCACCACTTGTTACCAGCACCTCATCCGCATCAACACCATACTTGTTGGCAATCATCTTTTCCAACGAACGAGGCGAAGGCTCCGGATAAGAACGGATGGCATTCAGATGACGACACAAGTGTGCTTCCAACCCCGAAAGATCGGCATGGGCATAGATGTTGGAACTGAAGTTCATGCGGATGCCCTCATAACTGTAGATGTCGTCGCCGTGTCCGTCAATCATTGTTTGTCAATATTTGATAGAGCAAGTCGATATTCACATGCTGGCGCACATGGTCTGCCAGTTTGTCGTATTGCTCGTCTTTGAAGGTTTTGTAGTCAAAAGCCTGTGCTTTCTGCTGCATCTTTTCCTTGAAGGGAGTCAACAGTTTCTCGATGAAGGACTGATTGTCCAAGATGCCATGCACATAGGTTCCCATGCAACGGTCATCCATATAGTAGCCGTCTTCTGTGCCGTCATTCAGATGCAAGAGTGGCGATGCAGCAGCACCTTCGATGGGATGCGTCTCGCCCATGTGTATCTCGTAGCCACCACCATACTCACACATCACTTGACGTGTCACCTTCTCGCCCGACATGGTCGTGGTGGTGGGCAGCAGTCCTAATCCCGGCAGACGTTCGATGTTTCCCTCCACATGCATAGGGTCACACACCTCCACGCCCATCATCTGATAGCCGCCACAGATGCCCATGACGGTGGCACCTTGACGATGCGCCCGTATAATTGCCTGTGCCACTCCGTTACGGCGCAGTTCGTAAAGGTCACTAAGGGTGGATTTACTGCCTGGAATGATAATGATGTCGCTTTTGAGAAGGTCATCAGTATTGTTGGTGTAGAAAAGATGTACCCGTGGGTCACGTTCCAACACATTGAAGTCGGTGAAGTTGGAGAGATGGCGCAGGAGCACCACAGCCACAGAGACAGTTGAGAGTGGAGAGTTGAGAGTGGAGAGTTGACCTCCAGCCTTTCTCCCTAAAGCCACACTGTCCTCTTCCTCGATGTGGATATCTTTGTAATAAGGCACTACACCCAAGACGGGCACGCCACACAGTTCTTCCAGCATCTTTCTCCCCTCATCAAAGAGGCGAAGGTCACCACGAAACTTATTGATGATGATTCCCTTGATATGTTTTCGGTCTTCGGGAGTCTGCAAGGCGATGCTGCCATAGACAGAAGCAAAGACTCCGCCGCGGTCAATGTCACCCACCAGAATCACGTCGGCATGGGCATACCGTGCCATCGGCATGTTCACAAGGTCGTGGTCGCGAAGGTTAATTTCGGAAATGCTACCCGCTCCTTCCATGACAATGGGGTTGAAGCGTTGGGAGAGACGGTCAAAGGCAGCACAGACCTCTTGGCGGAAGTCGATAGACCCTCTCCCCGGCCCTCCCCCATAATGGGGAGGGAGACCATCCGGATGGTTCTCCCCATTATGGGGGAGATGTCTGTTAGGACAGAGAGGGTCTTTTCTCCAGAAATCGTAGGCATCCCTATTTCCAATAGGCATACCGTTCAGCACCACTTGACTGGTATGGTCACTCTGAGGCTTCAGGAGGAGCGGGTTCATGTCGGTGTGACAAGGAATGCCTGCGGCTTCAGCCTGCACGGCCTGGGCACGGCCAATCTCCAATCCCTCGGGGGTGGCAAAGGAGTTCAATGCCATATTCTGGGCCTTAAAGGGAGCGGGATGATAACCATCCTGCAAGAAGATGCGACACAATGCCGTGGCAAGAATGCTCTTGCCCACGTCGCTGCCTGTACCAGCCAACATGACGGGGTGGAGAGACACTCTCCCCTCACCCTCTTCATAAGAAGGGTGAAGAGAGGGGTTTTTTATACTATCTATATGTGTATAACTGGCTAACACGTTCTTATAACTAAACAGACGTGAACGAAATGTTTCATACGTTCCTGATTGATATGCAAAGGTAGGGAATTTAAGTGAAAAATGAAAAGTGAAAAGTGAAAAATCCAAGTTCCACACATGCGGCTTGTTCCTCATTTACAAGGAAACTTAAATTTTTCACTTTTCACTTTTCATTTTTCACTTAAATTTGTACCTTTGTAAACAAAGAACAATGAAATATTTATGTGGTCACTATATAACCCTTCCATTCCAGATTTCATCTGCCAGTTGGCAGAAACACCAGCCATGCAACGTCTCAAGGATGTGGGCATGCACTGCGGATGTGAATACACTTCGTTTCCAATGTTTACAGGATTAGACTCCTATTCAAGACACAAACATAGTGTTGGCTGTGCATTGATTGTGTGGCGATTCACCCAAGACCAACGCCAAACGATTGCTGCACTGTTGCACGACATTGCCACCCCGACCTTTGCTCATGTCATTGACTTTCTGAATGGCGACCACATGAAACAGGAATCCACCGAAAGCGGAACAACTGCCATCATAGAATCTTCGCCTGAAATCATGACAAAACTGAAGACGTGGGGCATCTCGCTCGGCGAGGTGTCGGATTACCACCAATACCCCATCGCCGACAATGATTCGCCCCACCTGTCAGCTGACAGGTTGGAATACACTTTGTCGAACATGCTGAATTACCACATCGCCCCAATAGAGTCTGTAAGACTGTGGTTTGAGAGTCTGATTGTGGGAAAGAATGAAGAAGGAGAAGAGGAACTAATGTTTCCCAATCTGGAGATTGCTGAGCCTTTCAGCATGGCGGCTCTCCAGACATCCCAAATCTATGTGGCGGACGAGGACAGATATGCCATGCAGACACTGGCTGAACTATTGAAAAAGCACATACAGCGAGGTGTGTTAAGTGTTGCCGATCTCCACAAGACAGAGAGTGCGGTCATTGCCATGCTGAACAGAGATGAAGAGGCACAAAGGGACTGGGAACAATTCCGTGCATTGCGCCACATCTACAGAGGCAACCATGCCGGAGCAAAAACCGTGCATTCGAAGAAACGGTACATCAACCCTTACGTGCAAGGCATGGGAAGAGTAAAGGAACTGTCAGCCTCATACGCTTTGGCACTGAATGAGTTCATGGCAGACCCGTTGGACGAACCCTTATGGGGTGAGTAAATCAGCGTTCGACCATCACCCCCACACTCATCACCTCGTCTAAAGGATTGAGTCGCATGAGATGGGTGACACGCAGGGTGTAGTTGTGATGTGCCTGCATGTGGAAGGGTTGAGGTTTGGAATAGTTCTCGTTTAAGAGCATGCCTTTGCGAAGACCATTCTCATCAGTATAAAGCGTCAGGTTCAGCGGGGTCACAGAGAGAACAGAATCTCCCTCCAACACTTCAACACGGGCAACAATGTCCTTGTATCGGAATGAGGTTGTAGTTCGGACTCCAAGGGTAACCGTCACATCCAAATCCTGCTCTGCCGAAGGAATGCTGAAACAAATGGCATCATTGCTATCCCATTCCTTCTTGGGCAAATCTTGATAGAGCGTATAATACAGGTTGTCCTGACAAGCCGCAAAGACAGCAAGGCAGAGACAACCTATATATATTAATAATGTATGGATCCGTTTCATCCTACAGAATTCGTTCCGTTGCTATTGTTACTGCGTTTCTTTTTCTTCTTTTTGTGACGCTTGTTTTGACTGTCAAAACGATTGATGTTATCTTGGTCAAGAAGATCCACGGAAACGGGAGCGACCTTGTGTTCTTCTTCATTCAAAGATGCAGGTTTCTGTCCATTGCGGTTCATCTGAATCACTTCGAAAGCACGACGTGCAGAGATAGTCTTTTCGTTCACCAGCATCTTCTTGTCGGTGGAATAAGTCACCATGTGGGCAAGGATGTCTGCCTTAAAGAAGAAATACTCTTCGTCTTGCGTGTGGAGCGTGATTTCACGAGAAGGTAACTTCTTCAGTGATTCCATATACTGATCCACCTCGTAGTTCATGCAGCACTTGAGTTTAGCACACTGTCCTGCCAACTTCTGTGGATTAAGTGAAATGTCCTGAAAACGGGCTGCCGCTGTGCTGACAGATGAGAAATTGGTCATCCATGTCGCACAACAAAGTTCACGACCGCAAGGACCAATACCGCCAATACGCCCAGCCTCCTGACGAGCACCGATCTGCTTCATCTCGATGCGCACTCTGAAGCGGTCTGCAAGCACCTTGATGAGTTGACGGAAATCGACACGCTCGTCCGCAATGTAGTAGAAAATAGCCTTGTTCCCATCACCTTGATACTCCACATCACCAATCTTCATCTGCAAACCAAGATGGAGGGCTATCTGGCGGCTTTCAATCATCGTCTCGTGTTCACGTTTCTTGGCTTCGTTCCACTTGTCGATGTCCGTCTGACGTGCCTTGCGATAAATCTTCTTCAACTCTGTACCAGGCTTGAGGTTCGCCTTCTTCACCTGTAAGGGAACTAGGCGACCCGTCATGGTGACAGTACCGATGTCGTGCCCCGGACTTGCCTCCACAGCCACCACATCGCCCTTCTCCAAGGGCAATTTGTTCACATTAAGGAAATAGCCCTTGCGCGGCGGTTTGAACTGCACCTCCACCACATCGCATGCTGCCGCATTGTCAGGCAAATCGGCAAGCCAATCGTATGTATTGAGTTTATCTGCATGGCGACTACATCCTTTCACACAGATGTCGCCACTACAATTTCCACATTTGAATTCTGTCATATCATTTTATTTTTTTCTTTCCGACATCGCCCTGACGGGCAAATATAACGAATCGTCATCTGTTTTTGATCAACACAATCATTTTCAGCGCAAAATCAAAAAAGACGATTTTTGCACTGGTGTTCTGTGCAATGTCTCGTTGAGCAAGAGAAAGTTCATCCATGATGCCAATCACATTACGTTCGTTGATGAACGGAGCAAATTTGACAGCAAACTGTGACTCCTGCTCAGACATGTAATTCAGTTCAGACTGACGCCCGAAATTGTAGATGAAGTTCTCACGCACCATCTTCTGGCAATAGACCAGAAATGCCTTGATGCGTTCACGCCCCATCCCTGCCACACGCTCGCTCCACAAACGCATCTCCTTCACCCTGCGGGCATACGACAAACGCATCAGTTCAACAAACAAATCAAAGAAGTATTCACCTTCAGAATCGTTGGTGATGACACGTAGGGCTTGTGCCATATTGCCGTTGCACGAACGAGCAATGCGCTTGGCTTCTGCTGGCAAGATATTGTAACGCTCCGTGAGCGCCTGCTCCACCTCCTGTTCCGTCAGTCGAGGCACTGCCATCATCTGGGTGCGGCTACGCACGGTCTGCAACACCTTATCAGGTTGTTCACTTACAAGAAGGAAAACAGTCTGTGCCGGTGGTTCCTCCAACAATTTCAGGATTTTGTTGGCACACTCCGTATTCATCTTCTCCGGCAACCAGATAATCATGACCTTATAACCGCCTTGGCTGGATTTCAGACTAAGTTTGCGGAGGATAGCCTCACTCTCGTTGGCATAGATGACCAATTGCTGGTTTTCCGCACCCGACATCTCCATCCATTCCGACATGCCGAAATAAGGGCGTGTCAACAACTGCTCACGCCATTCTTTCAAAAATTCATCACAACATGAATCTTTGCCGCTGGACTTCTTATAAATCGGGAAGGCAAAGTGGAGGTCAGGATGTTGCAACTTCTCCGCCATCGCTCCACCACCCAACAATCGCTGAGCGTATGCCACCGCTATGGGCAAGGCTCCACAACCCTCAGGACCATAAAGCATCAAGGCATGTGGCACCCTTCCCTGCTGAAGTTCATCCAAAAGGCGTTGCTTCACGGTGTCTTGTGCTATGATTTCGTCAAAGGTCATGGGATGTTGAGAATTGAATGGCGATAATTAATAGATGGCTTTTGCAATTTCCCGGATACTCTCTGTGACACCCATCGAATAGAAATGGATGCTGGGCACATGGTGCAGCATCAGTTCACGACACTGACTAATGCCCCACTCGATGCCCAATTGTTTCACTTCGGCATCAGTGGTACACTTCTCCATCTCTTTCGAGAGCGTTTCGGGCAAATCAAGATGGAAGGTCTTAGGCAGCACATTGAACTGGCTGAGTTTTGCCATCGGCTTGATGCCCGGGATGATAGGCATGGTGATTCCTGCCTGACGAGCCAATTCCACAAAACGGAAATATTTCTCGTTATCATAGAAAATCTGCGTCACGGCATAATCAGCACCCATGTCCTGCTTCTGCTTGAGTACCATCAAGTCAAACTCCAGATTAGGGGCTTCCTCATGCTTCTCGGGATAAGCAGCCACGCCATAAGAGAAAGGTGCGCCAGGGTTCTTGATCAGGGTACCGTCAATGAACTTCCCCTCATTGAAGAGGTTCACCTGTTCAATGAGTTCGGTGGCATGGCTGTAGCCATCCTTCACGGGTTGGAAACGAGCCTCATCCTTTGCCTTGTCGCCACGCAGGACGAGGATGTCCTGAATGCCCAGAAACTGAAGGTCGAGCAACATATACTCAATATCCTCTTTCGTCATGCCACTCACCACCACATGAGGCACCACCTTGATGCCATATTTCTGCATGATGGCACTTGCCACCGCAACCGTACCGGGACGGCGACGCATGAAATGACGGAGATAAGTGCCATCGGGCTGCTCCACATACACATACTCACTGCGGTGAGTCGTGATGTTGATGTATTCGGGACCAAACTCTTTCAGTGCATCAATCGTGCTGAAAAGAGCAGACGTGCCTGTCCCCTTCACTGGTGGCAACACCTCAAAGGAGAAGGCAGTCTTTTCGGTCTTATTGATTAATTCTGATACTGTCAAACTTACAATTTTTTAATAAAGAAACGAGAAGGCATCATTTCATTGGCACCTTCCCGTCCCTTGTGATTATTGCAGATTGCCTTTCAACTGATAGTAAGCAGCAGTCAAAGCAAACAATTCGATAGCTGCAGCAAAATACACACCGATGCAGCAACAGCAGAAACCCACGATGGCGATACCTACGATGATAAAGCCCAAGCCCAACAGTGAGAAGGTGTTGCCCGATGACATGCTCCACGATGCACTGATTGACTCAAAGATGCCAGCCTCTGGATGCTCCACCTGATACACTGGTGCAAAGATGATGCGAGGAGCCACGAAGAACACTGGGATGATGCAGCATAATACGGAAACAAAAACAATGATGCCTGTGATCAGATTCACCACAAACACCTTAAGATACGTTGCGAAAGGAAGTTTGAAAGCATCAAAGGTCACCTCTGAGAAACGTCCCGCCATCAGTCCGAGAGCCAGATTGTAAAGTCCCACACTGACGATAAGATCCAAAATGGCACCTATGATTCCACCTACAGGGAAACCCGTATTGAGTGACTGTGCGATACTTCCAGCACTTTCCCAATCTTGTCGTCCAATCGCCTCACCAAGAGCCTGATATGCCTCTTGATTCACAGAAGGACCCGAAATCTGATCCAGACCACCTGCCAGCAGGTCCGTCAATAGATAAATGACTGCGATGAGCAGACCATACTTCTTGGCATACTCCCAAGCAGCGTTGAGCGCATTGCCTATTTCCAACGAATAATTTGCCATGTTCTTATATTCTATTTTAAGTTTTACAAAAAATTACAATTGTTCATAACGATACGCAAAAGTGTTGCCCTGCGAGATGTCACCCGTAGTGAAACCACGCTTGAACCACTTCATACGCTGCTGGCTCGTGCCATGATTGAAAGATTCGGGCACCACATAACCCTGTGCCTTCTTCTGTAGGTAGTCGTCGCCAATCACTTGTGCCGTGCTGATGGCTTCTTCCAAGTCACCCTCCTCCAACGAGCCAAACATGTTCTGCTCATGGTATGCCCAGACACCTGCAAAACAATCCGCCTGCAACTCAATCTGCACACTCACCTTGTTCGCCTCGCTCTGCGAAAGTTTTGCCATCTGCGCATGAGCCTTACCTAAATTGCCCAACAGATACTGCACATGGTGACCCACCTCGTGTGCAATCACATAGGCATAGGCAAAGTCACCATCAGCACCTAACGATGACTTCATACTCGTAAAGAACGAAAGGTCGATATATACGCACTGGTCGGCAGAACAATAGAAAGGTCCTGTGCTGGCACTTGCGCCACCACAACCCGACTGCACCGACCCATTGAAGAACACCAACGTAGGTGCCTCATAGGTCTTGCCCATCTTCTTGAACTCTTCGGTCCACACGTCCTCCGTCGAAGCCAGCACCTTCTTCGCAAACGACTCCAACTCCTGCTCCTCTGCCGTGGGCTGGTATTCACCACCGCTGGTAGTGCTCTGCCCTGTGATGACACTCGTCACGTCACTTGTGTTGCTTGCCACTTGGAAAGCCTGATTCAGGTCGCCTGTCGCACAATAGGTAATCAGACCTATCACGATTGCTGCACCGATGCCCAGACCACCCTTGCCACCGAGCCTGAAACCACCGCCACGGCGGTCGTCCACATTGGAACTCTCTCGTCTTCCGTCCAGTCGCATAGTTCTTTATTTTTAAACGTGAATAGATACAATAAGCATGCAAAGGTACAAATTTATAGTGAAAAGTGAAGAGTGAAAAGTGAAAAATCTATATTACTCAAGTGAAAAGTAACAAAAGTAAAATGAAAAATGTTTTTCAAGAGGCTTGAAAAGAAAAAAATGTACATTATAGTGCGTATTTCGATGAAAAAGGGGTGATTCCCTACCTTGAAATCCCGTTCCCCTATCAAAAAAAGCTGAACTCCTACCCCCTAACTTTCAAATTTTCACTAACTTTGCGCCGAAAAACCTAAAAAATGGAAGAATATGAAACTAAATCAACTATTGATGATGCTCGCACTGAGCATCGTGGCACTCACAGCCAACGCACAAGACGTATCTGAAAAACTGAAAGCCGCTCAGATGTCAGGCTTCGGTTCTAAGAACAAGGAAGCCATACTGCAAGGCGCAAAAGCAGACAGCGTCGCTCAAGCAGAAACCAAAGTAGAAGGTGACACCGACCCTGAATTTCCAGGCGGTGACCTTTTTCTTCAGGCATATCTGAAGAAGAAACTGCTCCATTCCGGTGTTGCAGGCAAAGGTGACGTAGTCATCAGTTTCAAGGTTGACAAAAAAGGCAACATCTATGGAGCAGAAGTGACCAAATCTGCAGGTTCCACACTCGACACCGCCGCCTTCAACATCGTCACCGGCATGCCACGCTGGCGTCCAGGCCTGACCAACGGACAACCTGCCGACAAACCAGCCAGCGTCACCGTCAGTTTCGGCAAAGAATAACTGACGCCCTTTCACAGCCCCAAAACCGACGTGCCCCACGTCGGTCAACCGATGTGCCCCACGCCACCCAACCGACGTGGGGCACGTCGTTTTTTACCCCACTGCATACATTTTGCATTTCCTCCATATGCCGTACCCCTCGGGTACGACACAACGCACCCCTCGGGTACGACACAACGCACCCCTCGGGTACGATGCATCGTAGTCGAGGGGTGCGGTCCTATGAAAAAAAGTATTTTCTTTATGCGTACATGGCAACGATTGCCTCGTAGAGTTCCTGCTTGCCAGAAGTCTGCTTGGGTTCGCCAACCTTCTTGCCGTACTCGTAAACCTGCTCGAGAGTGAGTTTACCATCCTCGAAGTCCTTACCGATACCGCTGTCGAAGGAAGCGTAACGAGCCTTCTTCATCGCGCAGTATGGAGACTCCTCAAGGAGTTTAGCCGCAGACTCAAGAGCGCGAGCCATAGCGTCCATACCAGAGATGTGAGCGATGATGATGTCCTCGAGGTCGGTAGAGTTACGACGAGTCTTAGCGTCGAAGTTCGTACCACCAGTGCCGAGACCACCGCCACGGATGATTTCCATCCAAGCCTGAGTGAGTTCGTAGTTGTCAATTGGGAACTGGTCTGTATCCCAACCATTCTGGTAGTCACCACGGTTAGCGTCGATAGAACCGAGCATGCCAGCGTCAACTGCACAAGCGAGTTCGTGCTCGAAGGTGTGACCTGCGAGTGTAGCGTGGTTCACCTCGATGTTCACCTTGAAGTCCTTGTCAAGGTTGTGAGCCTTCAAGAAACCGATGACAGTCTCAGTGTCAACGTCATACTGGTGCTTAGATGGCTCCATTGGCTTTGGCTCGATGAGGAAAGTACCCTTGAAGCCCTTGCCACGAGCGTAGTCGCGAGCCATAGTGAGCATAGTAGCCATGTGCTCCTTCTCACGCTTCTGGTCTGTGTTCAGAAGGCTCATGTAACCTTCACGACCGCCCCAGAATACATAGTTCTCAGCACCGAGTTTGATACCTGCATCGATAGCGTTCTTGATCTGAACGATAGCGCGAGCCACCACGTCGAAGTCTGGGTTAGTAGAAGCACCATTCATGTAACGGCCATTACCAAACACGTTAGCAGTTGACCACAACAGTTTGATGCCCGTCTCCTTCATCTTCACAGCGAGGTAGTCAGTGATTTCCTTGAGGTTTGCCTCATACTCCTCAACAGATGCACCCTCTGAAACGAGGTCAACATCGTGGAAGCAGAAGTATGGGATGCCGAGTTTCTGCATGATTTCGAAACCAGCGTCAGCCTTATTCTTTGCGATTTCAACGGCATTAGCACCTTCGTTCCATGGGAACTTCTTAGTGCCGCCACCGAACTGGTCGCCACCTTCTGCACAGAGCGTGTGCCACCATGCCATAGCGAAGCGAAGCCAATCCTTCATTGGCTTGCCCATGATCACCTTCTCGGCGTCATAATAATGGAATGCCATTGGATTCTTTGAATCCTTGCCTTCGAACTTGATTTTACCAATCTCTGGGAAAAATTCTTTAGCCATAATTTTAGATTTTTTTGTTTAACTTTACTTTGTTTGTACTAATAAATATATGTGATATACTTACTTTCGTGGTTAGAGTTTTGAATTCAAGAATAGGGGTTAGTATTTTTGAGTTCAGTAATTAGAGGTTAGAGGGTTGCGTATTGTTGGGGGACGAGCCTTTCTTTACTCCTCATCACTTCACCCTCCTCCGCTTAAACTTATAATACCTTGCCGCGCGATGCTTCACTCCATCTTCCTTCTCTTCGAGCGGCACCACGTATGGCATCGCCGCCAACTTCTTATGGAAATTCTTCACATCAAGCCTCACCCCCCTCACCGTTTCCATCACCACCCTCAACTGAGCCGCTGTAAACTTCCTTGGCAGCAAGTCGAAAAGGAGGGTTGGGTCGAGCGTTGCTTTCTGTTTCACTGATTCAATCGCTTCACGCACAATGTCATTGTGGTCAAAAGCCAATCGCGGCAGTTCACTCACAGGAATCCATTGTGCCTCATATCCACCCTGCAACTTCGTCATTCGACGGTCAATGCGCAACAACGACAAGTATGCGATTGTGACAATACGTTCAATATGACTGTTTTCCACATGGTGAAACCGTTCCAGCCACACGCTGTCGGCAGGGTTCTTCAAGCGGTCCGTGCCGCCAAAAGCCTTCAACTGCATCATGTTCACCTGCACCAATCCTGTCATCTGGCATAGCACCCGCTGTGCTGCCTCGTCCAAGTTTTCATCCATATAAATCAAACTGCCCGGCAGTTTATGTATCCCCGCATCCCCACCTTCACCTTTCCCATTCTGCCGCACAATGAGTGCATTGAGTTGTTCTCCATCAAATCCAAGGAGCACACAATCCACCGAAACGTATGGATTAACAACATCGTTCATGGGTTGCAAAGTTATACCTTTATTTTAAATCACCAAAGAAAAAACAAATTTTTTTTATTTTTTTTACAAACTTTTTATCAAACAGTTACTTTTCTTACTTCCTACGATAACTAATTGTTCACCTCGTTCGTCAATGTGAGTGAAAGCACATTGCCTGTTGCATGGATTTCGTCAAACAATGCTATGAAGTCCGTTTTGTCTTTGCTTCGCACCATGAAATTGATAGTCGTTGTGCCCTGAGTGTAGTCATAACGGAAATATTCATCCGAGATGTGGACTTGATAATTCGCAAAGAATCGGCGGAATGGAGAGGCATCCTTCACGATATAGCCTACTTTCAGCCTCACAATTTTCTGTTCCTTCCCTTTGAAGAGGTGTTTTTCGCAGAGTTCCAGCAGTGTCAACACCAGAATGATGAGCACTCCCGCTATCACAGCCACCCAATACATACCGGCACCTACAGCCAGACCTATCGAGGCTGTCATCCACATGCCTGCAGCCGTGGTCAGTCCACGCACCGACCCCTTCATTTGTATGATGGCTCCTGCACCTAAAAAGCCGATGCCTGAAATGACCTGCGCCGCAATACGCCCTGGGTCGCCATTCTTCAGTCCGAGATACTCCTGCGGGATGTAAATGGACACCAGCATCGCCAACGTGGCTCCCATGGAAATAAGCGCAAATGTCCGCATTCCTGCTATCTGCCCTTTGTGACGACGTTCCAGTCCAACCATAGCGCCCAGCACCATGCTCAGCAAGAGTTTGAACACAGAACCGACAAAGTTCACGTCTTCGTCGTTCACCTGCTCCAGCCAATTGGTTATGTCAAACATTTCTTCCATACGCCATTCTATTTAAAACCAAATTTGACGCCGCATTTGTCTGGGCAAATACGGCGTCAAACTTAAAAGATATTGCTTTTTCGTTTTAACTCCAAACAATCCTGTTTCTTTTTGCCCATTTTAAGGATTTCTTTATCAAAACAGCACCTTTTTGCCTTGATGCACATACACACCGTGAGTGGGATTATTAGTCGCCACCCCTTGCAAGGAATAGAAAAGGTTATTGTCTGAAGAAGGCTCACTACGCACCTCATCAATTGCTGTCACATCCGCTGCAGCCTGAATGCCAATCTCAGACGCTGAAGTCCATGCGTTGTTGTTGAGTTCCGACTTGGCGACGAACTTGAGATAGCGTCCTGTCGTTGAAGTGGAAAGTTTTGCCACCTGCATGGCTGTGGTGTTCTTGAACTCTCCCTTTGCAACTGGATTCCCCCAGGTCTTTCCATCCAGACTCAAATAGACCTCGTATTCCTTCACCATACCATTGCCATTGCCATCTGTACGGGCTGTATAGGTGAATGCGGTCACTTGATAAATCTTGGCCATGTCAATCACGATGGTGTGAGGGCAGCGAGGTTCGTTGGCTCCCCATGCTGTATGCCAAAAAGTGGAGGTGTTGTTGTCAAAAGCCTTCGTGGCTTCGTTACCTCCCTGATAACTGTCAACGCTGACCAATTTCCATGCATTTTTGTTGATGAAAAGGTCAAAATCATAAGACATCACAGGACTTTCCATCAATCCCTCGGCTGTACAATAGGTCTTGATGGTGCAGGCATCGTTGTTGGTCAGCGCAGTTGTGTATTTCCGCCACTCTCCGTCATTAATACTATAATATATAGTCGCTTTCGGTGTAGAGGTGGTCATGCTGATGCGTCCATTGGTTGATCGTTTGCAGTTGACAGGCTGACACACGGGCATATTGACACGTGCCATCTTGGCGATGTCCATGCCTTTTGTGAGCGGCATGATGAAGAAGCGGAAGTCGGTGTTGGCGGCTTTCAGCTCATACTTTTCCATCACATCGGGGCCACAACTTGCATTGCCCAATCCACGTGTGACTGCATCAAGCGAGACAATCGTATTGTCGCAGGGCTTGAACTGGTAGGTGTGCCTGCTACGGTTGTTGCGGTCTGTATAATTGTCTTCAGGGCGGAAGTGAACAGCCGATGCTGCCATTTGGTCGGGTGCCACAAAGACAAGTCCGTCGCCTTCGCTGTTGGCAAGTGACATCCAACGCACTTCCTGCTTGGTGCCATGTTCCTGTGGCAAGATGTAACCTTCGTATTGCTCGGTCACTGTACTTTTGTAGATGGCTGGCAAACATGCCTCCTTGCGGTCGCGATAACTATCCCAAGGACCTCGACCGAACCACGATAGTTGTTCCATGCCAGCAGGCATTTCCAGACGGAATCCCATCTTCGGGATGACTGTGCCCGTGTTGGAAGGACTGATGAAGGAATTGACCATCATCACACCATTGGCACAAACGATGAAGTTCATCTGGACGGTGAAGTAGGTGCCATTCTGACCCGTATAACGGGTGTTTAGCGTCACATTGACGGTCTTGCCATCCTCCGACTTCTCAAACTCCACTCCCTTACCACGTGCAGTCAGACTTCTCAGACCCATATTGTCCCAACTGCCGCTCTGACGACCATCATTATCGGTCGGCAAACGGAAGACATTCAGTTTCAACGGTTTGCTTATCAGTTGCACACCATTATATGAATAACTATTCAGTGTGCCTGACGTTTTGCTGAACATGGCTTTGAACTTTGATGTAGAGAGCGTAAGAGTGCTTGTTGCATCTTCCACTGTGATATCTTCGCAAGCAGCCAACTGCTGGAGGTCATACATGGCTTTGGTTGCAGTCTTCACGGGCAGTTTCTCTTCTGCCACCACATAGCCAGCATCTGCCCAAAGCGTATTCTCTTTTTGCTTGGCTGTGAAGTGGATGAATGCTTCCTCGTCAGCTGCAAGGGCATCCACCGAGGAGAGGTCGATGGTGATTGTCGTGCTGTCGTTGGCTGCCACTTCGGTATCAATGGCACCTTTTGCCAATGAGTTGCCTTCTTCATTCACGATTTCATAAGCGACATCATAAGTGGTGCTGGGCAGGAAAGCAAGTTTGTTCTTCACGAGGAAGGAATTCTTCTTTCCCTTCACGGCCTTGAACTCCAGCGGCTGATAGATTTTCTTGGTGTTGTAGGACTTGGCGGTCAAACTCCAGTCAGGACGGACAAGTCCATTGATGCAGAAGTTACCGTCATTGGGATTGTCACCGAAGTCACCACCATAAGCCCAATACTCCACACCCGTGGAACTCTTGGTAAGCAGTCCCTGGTCTTTAAAGTCCCAAATGAACTCACCCGTCAAACAGGGATATTTCTCATAAAGGTCAAACATATCGCGCACATTACCCATCGAATTACCCATCGAGTGACTGTTTTCACACTGAATGTGAGGACGGTTATGCTGTGAGGAGCCAATCCAATTGATGGTCTCATAACTACCATACATGGTACTGCTCACATCGGCAAAGTCGCTATTGCCCTCGTAGTGGGTGAGTCGTGTCTTGTCAAGTGCTTTAATAGCGTTGGCAACATACTTAAAGTTATCGCCGCGACCAGATTCATTACCAAAGGACCAGATGAAGATGCACACATGATTGCGCATCCACTTCACATGGTTCTGAGAACGTTCCACCATCGCATTGCGGAATTTCACTTCAGACGAAAGTCCCATGTTGGCATGACACTCCACGTTTGCCTCAGCCAAAACATACAAACCATACTTATCGCACAAATCGTAAAAGACGGGGTCGTTGGGATAATGGGAAGTACGAACAGCATTGATGTTCAGACGCTTCATGGTCTTGATGTCCTCCTCTATCTCCTCGGCCGTGATAGCACGTCCATTCACCGGTGAGAAATCATGGCGGTTCACGCCATGGAACACCATACGCTTGCCATTGATCAGGAGAGCGCCATCATTGCGAACGCTGACTTCACGGAAACCGACCTTGCCGCCACGAATATCAACCGTCTTACCCTTCTTGTCTTTGAGCGTAAGCACCAAATCGTAGAGGTTAGGAGCCTCTGCGCTCCACTTCTTGGGATTGGTCACATCTATATCGAAACTCAATTCCGTGGCTGCATCTATTGACTTGGAGGCTTGCGCAATCGTCTTTCCCGCTTCCTCTATCTTCACTTCCACTGTACCATTCTGCACAGCATCAGCACCCGACAGGCTCACCTTCACATTTGCCTTGGCATTCGTGTAAGTGGCATCGAGGTTGGTCGTGAAGAAATAGTCGCGTATCTGACTCTTCGGTGCTGACCACAAAAAGCAGTGACGCTGAATACCCGTCAATCGCCAATAGTCCTGACACTCGATGAATGAACCGCTGGTGAAACGGTACACCTGCAGAGCAATGGTATTCTCACCTTTGGTCACATAGTCGGTGATATTAAATTCTGAAGGAAGATAGGAGTCCTCACTATATCCCACACGCTTGCCATTCACCCAAAGGTAGTAGCCATGTCCCACACCGTTGAAACGCACGTAAATGTCCCGATCCTTCCAATCAGAGGGGACGGTGAACTTACGACGGTAAGTACCCACAGGGTTGGTCATATCTCCCTTATACGTGAACCAGCCCGGACGTTCAGCCATCACACTGTAGGTGTTCTTGTCGAACGAGAACGGGTATGCCACATTGCAATAGAGAGGCTTATCCCAGTTTTTGCCATGATGAAGTCCATAGACCTGCCAACTGGAAGGCACATCAATGTCTGTCCATGAAGCATCATTATAATCTTGAGCACAATAAGATTCCTGCACTTTGCTCGGATTAGACACCCAGTAGAATTTCCATGTGCCATCCAACGACATGTAGTAAGGGGATGCTGCCATGTCATTCTTTGCCACATCGCTTTCGTTTGCCATCGGAATGGCAAGGGTGTGCGCTCCTTCACGATTGACGCTGGTCACAGCGGGGTCATCCCATTCTTTGCCAGTTTGAGCATTCGCAGTCGCAACACCCATCAACAATGCCACCATCGCTGCATAGTTTTTCAGTTCACCAAGGCGTGACACGCCTGTCATTTTGATTGTTCCCATAAGTTTTTTTTCAGTTTTTAGGTCGATTGTTATTCAACAGACCATTCATTCATAAATGGAAAAGATTTGATATTGCAAAGGTAAGCATATTTCAGAAAAAGGATTATCACTAATGATACTTACTTTTTAGATTTTGATAAATTTACCCCCCAAGAGAGGGGAAACAGACCAATAAAAGGGGCGGAAGGCTTGGTTCATGTGTGTTTTTGACTTAACTTTGCAGCAGGAATGAAAGTGAAGGTTTTTCCGCACTAAAAGTTATGGTCAATATCAAAAAATGGAGCATTGTCATCATCTTGTTGACAGGAAACTATTGCAACATGTCAGCACAAACCACAGAGTTTGAGCAGATGGTGAATGAGCGTAACTTAAACAAGGGCGTGACGGATTGCAGCATGGAAGAAAAGATTGTGATGGAGGAGCCACAGATGGCCTATGTGAACTTGACCGGATTTACAAATATGCCCACCACCAAAAACATTACAATGAAGGGATGGATGGAAGTGTATGACGGCAACGGCATCTACTTCAAGAAACCCATCACCATCAGTGCACAGGGGAATTATTCGCTCAAGTTTCCCAAACGGAATTTTGTGTGCCATTACTGTAACGACATGTGGGACGAGGACAAAGGGGCTGAAGTGAAAATCGGGAAGTGGGTGAAACAAAGTTCTTTCCATTTTAAGGCTTTTTACACCGACTTCCTGCGAGGTATCGGTGAAGTTGGATATAAAGTGTATGAAGAAGTGGTTGCCGACCGTGCTCCTTATTGGGAACGGGTCGGTTATCAAGATGAAAGTAAGGGCAGATGTTTCCCCGATGGTTTTCCTTGCGCTGTTTACCTGAATGGTGAGTTTTATGGAATCTTCGCATGGCAACTGAAGAAGAGTCGGAAAAACATGAACATGGAGAAGGACGTGGCAGAGCACATCCATCTGGATGGCACCCTGCAAGACCAAAGCATCTTCAGGGGAACAATCATCTGGAGAGACTTTGAAGTGCGCAACCCCAAGGGGCTCTATGACAAAAACGGGAATCAATATAATGGCAATAGCCCCAAGGAACTCATTGACGAGAAGTGCGCCAACTTTGATGATGAAGCGGACACGCCCGACATCAGAATTGCCAAAGACATGACCAGCAAGGTGAAGGCATATATCATGCAGATGAGCAAATACTGGTCAGAACTGTCAAGCATGGAGAAGGAAGGTGCGAGCAAAGAGGAAATGAGAGATGAAATAGAAAACAGATACGAAATAGAGAGCCTGATTGACTATTGCGTCTTTTTCTATTTTCAAGCCAATGGAGACGGTTCTCTGAAAAACTGGCAATGGTTCACCTACGACGGGAAGAAGTGGATGGTGACACCCTACGACCTCGACCAGACATTTGGTGTCAATCTCTATGGAGCAGTGCGCCCTGCCACTCTGGGGTTGGACATATTGGTGTCGGGACCCTTCTATTGGGTTTACAAATATTATCAGGCCGACCTGCGTGAACGATACAAGCAATTGCGTGACAGAGGAGTCTTCAATGCCGAGTTTGTCTGCCGCATCATAGATGATTGGTATGGACGTGTGGGCGAGGACTACTATGCGATGGAAAAAGCCAAATGGCCCGACAGCCCATGTTATCGTGATGCGGAATGCAACTCGGGATGGGAAGTCTATAACCAATGGGGCAACTATTCCGACACCGAGAATTACAACGTAACCCAGACATACAATGCTGGCGACATCGTCAAACTGGAAGGCAGGCTGTGGAGAGCCACCAAGACGGTGCACGGAGTGAGGCCATACAAGGTGAATGCCAACATCGACTCGCTCGAGCGATTGCATGGTTGGGTGAGTGATCGCATAGACTATTTAGACGATTATTATGCTTACGTACACACCACCGACGCTTTGGAGGAAGTGATTTCTCGTGAGCCGAACCGCCAGCTCATCGGCATCTACAACACTACAGGCATACGATTGGAGCAGCCTCAAAGGGGCATTAACATTTATCAATATAGTGATGGAACAACAAAAAAGGTGCTGATTCATTAAGAACCAACACCTTCCTTCTGTAAACTTTAACCGTTAAACCTTACATTACTTTCCCAATCTCTTCACCCACAAATCATACGCAGCCTTGTAAGGAGCACAGTCTGCCTCTGGTTTAATGGTTGCCATGTGATTGAGTGTCTTGAAGGCTTCATCACTGTCCTTGTAGATGCCTGCGCCAATACCTGCACCATAAGCAGCACCTACAGAGCCATCCGTCTCATAGAGTTCGATGGTGGCACCTGTGACGGATGCCAAAGTGCGGCAGAAGAGCGGACTGAGGAACATATTGGCATGACCAGCCTTGATGGTGCTGATTTCCATGCCCATGTCCTTCATGATCTGCATGCCGTAGGCAAACGAGAACGCGATGCCCTCGTGAGCAGCACGGATGAGGAATGCTTTCTTGTGAATGTTGAAGTTGATGCCATGAATGGAAGCACCCACATTCTCGTTCTGGAGCACACGTTCTGCACCGTTGCCAAATGGAATCACAGTCAAGCCATCAGCACCGACAGGAGCTGTCTCTGCGAGGTCGTTCATCTCCGGGTAACTCATGCCCTCTGGAGCCACAGTGCGACGCATCCACGCATTGAGGATACCTGTACCGTTGATACAGAGAAGGACGCCCAGACGGGTTGCCCCACCCTCGCCATGATTCACATGCGCAAAAGTGTTGACACGAGACAGTTTGTCATAGTTGACTTCACCAAGCACACCGTAAACCACACCTGAAGTACCACCGGTTGCAGCAATTTCACCCGGTTTCATCACATTGAGTGAAAGGGCATTGTTGGGCTGGTCACCACCACGATAAGAAATAGGAGTGCCAACAGGAATGCCAAGTTCGTCAGCAATAGCCTGACAAACGGTGCTTTGCACAGAGAAGGTGGGTACAATCTCTGCAATGAGATTTTCGGAGAAACCGAAATAGTTCAGCACATCCTTGCTCACCTCATTGTTTTTGAAATCCCAGAACATACCCTCAGAAAGACCTGAAACGGTGGTTTTCTTGTCGCCACCAGAAAGGCGCATGGCGATGTAGTCGCCAGGAAGCATAATCTTGTCAATCTTGGCAAAAACGTCAGGTTCGTTCTCCTTCACCCATGCCAACTTGGCTGCAGTGAAGTTGCCTGGAGAGTTGAGAAGATGCTCAAGGCACTTGTCGCCACCGATTGCCTCGAATGCTGCGTTGCCGTAAGGAACAGCACGACCGTCGCACCAGATGATAGATGGACGGAGTGGCTTGCCAGCCTTGTCAACGCAAACGAGTCCGTGCATCTGGTATGAAATACCTATAGCAGCAACGTCAGCGAGCGAACCAGCCTTCTCAGCAACACGCTTTGTTGCCTGCTTGAGTTCGTCCCACCACATTTCTGGTTCCTGCTCTGCCCAACCAGCCTGCTTAGATGTGATTGGTGCCTCTGCGTCAGGATACTGTGCAGAAGCAACTGTCTGTCCTGTCTGTGCATCAACGATAGATGCCTTGACTGATGATGTACCTATATCGTAACCAAGTAAATACATAAGACCCACTCTCTGCCCCCTCCCGTTAAGTTAGGAGAGAAATGTGACCTGTACTAACAGGCTCTTCCCCGAGAGTGAAAGGGATTTTTAGATTACTAAATTATATGTATTTGAAAGAAAAAGACCAGCACCCCTACCCTATGGTATCTATCTCCCCCTCCCTATTAACGGGAGGGGGCAAGGGGGAGGGTCTTTTTATCCTTCTATTGTCTGAATTGTTCCGTCTTCATTATAATGCAACTCTGCCACCTTGAGCGAACGAAGGCTGTTTACACCACCTGATGGTGCTGAGTCGTGATGGAAGAGATACCACTTGCCCTTGAACTCAACGATTGAGTGGTGAGTAGTCCAACCTGCCTTGACAGGAGTGAGGACTACGCCCTTGTATGTGAATGGTCCGTAAGGATTGTCACCGATGGCGTAGCAAATCATGTGAGTGTCACCAGTAGAGTATGAGAAGTAGTATTTGCCATTGTACTTGTGGCACCATGATGCCTCGAAGAAGCGATGTGGATCGTCAGCCTTGAGTGGTTTGCCGTCTTCGCCGAGGATGATGACTGGCTTTGGCTCTTCAGCAAAATGCATCATGTCTGGAGCAAGGCGAGCTACGCGAGATGGAAGAGCATCAACTTCAGACTTCTTGGCAGGCATGATGCCCTCTGTATCGCCAGGAGGAGGACATGCAGGACCAACCTCGTTGAATGCGAGTTTGTTGTCCTTATACCACTGAAGCTGACCGCCCCAGATTCCGCCAAGGTAGAAGTAGTATTCGCCATCATCGTCCTTGAGAACTGCGTAGTCGATAGAGTAAGAACCGTGCATAGGGTCGTTCAATGGTTTGAAAGGACCTTCTGGGCTGTCAGCAACAGCAACGCCTGTGCGGAAGATCTCTGTCTTGTCCTTTGCAGGGAAATACATGTAGTACTTGCCATCTTTCTCCTGCACATCATTGTCCCAGAGCTGGTGGCTTGCCCATGGAATGTCCTCAAGCTTAAGGATGCAGCCATGATCTACCAGTTCCTTCTCACCACGGCACACAGCTTCGAGGTCGTCTGTTGAGAATACATGATAATCCTTCATTTCGTACTCAGCACCGCTGTCGTCATCACCTACACCAGCATCCCAGTCATGAGATGGGTAAATATAGAGTCTGCCGTTCCAAACGTGTACTGATGGGTCAGCCATATAGTCTGCTGGCCAAAGATAGAATTTACCTTCCATAATAGAAGTCCCTCCGCCTCCCTCTGCTGGGAGTGCCCTTATTTTTTGTGGAGGGTTGAAAGGGCGGAATTGTTTATTGTTAGATTAGATTGTCTAAATAATGATGAAAGGGAGGTGGCACTCACTTCTTCTTTCTCTTCAAAGCCTTGCCTGAAGGGGATGACTGAGGCTGCACGAGTTCAATGATCCGCTGCACTACAGGTTTTACCTGATTGTTGCGGTCAACGAGTGTGGCATAGTCCTTGCGACCTTTGATTGGGAAGTCGTTCTTCCATGAGTTGCCATCGTTCACACACCAGAAGTTGACACGGATGATGTCGTCCTTGTGAGTGATGAGCATCTTGAAGAAGTCAACCCAGAACTGGTCTATCTCTGCCTGCTTGGCTGCAGGAACGCCATCCTTGTAAGGGTCAACCTCAGGACGATATGCAAAGCGGTCTGAGACGTTGGCACCAGAGAATCCGTATGGATTAGGAAGGACGGAAAGGTCGAGTTCGGAGAAGAAAGTCTTCACTCCTGTAGATACTATGGTGCTGATAGAGTGGTCATACTCACTGATGATGTTCTGTGCTCCATCTTCAAGTATCATGTGACCTTGCATACCTATGCCGTCGATAGGCATTCCCTTGTCAATGAGAGGACGGAAGAATTTGCATACAGCCTCTACCTTTGATGCCTTGTTCATAGAGAAGTCGTTGTAGTAGAGTTCCACTGTTGGGTCTGCCTCATGAGCATACTGGAAAGCAAGGGGTATGAAGTCCTCGCCGAGTATCTGATACCAAAGACTGTTGCGAAGGGAACCGTTGTCCTCAAATGCTTCGTTGACAACATCCCAAGATGCAACGCGTCCCTTGAAGTGACCAAGGATAGTGAAGATGTGCTCCTTCATGCGCTTCTTCAGCACTTCCTTGCTGACGAGGTTGCCATCCTTGTCATGGTGAAACCAGTATGGGCACTGAGAATGCCAGATGAGGACATGACCATGCACACGAAGTCCTGCTGCCAATGACTTTTCAACGAACTGGTCGGCAAGGGTGAAGTCATAGACTCCCTCCTGAGGATGGATAACTTCTGCCTTCATGCAGTTTTCGGCTACGACGGTGTTGAAGTTGCTGACCACGACATTCCAGTCGCTTGTCTGGTCAGAGCTGACAAATCCTGTCACGTCATGCTCATTCTTTGCGTTTTCCTCTGCCGCTACTTCCCATTGGTTGACGCTGACGCCAGTGTGCCAATAGTCACGGTAGGCTTCCTGCAATGTCTGTGCATGGAGAAATGATGCAGGAAGAGCTAAAGATAGAAGTATGTAAGGTTTTAATGACATGCTACTTGTATTGTACTTTTATTTTGTATGGTACTTATTTAGTAATCACAAAAAAATAACTGATAAAGTTTTAAACACAGAGTTCTCAGAGGAATCGGAGTTTTCTCTTAGTCCTAACTTAGTCCGAATGGCAGTTTAAAACTCTGAGTCCTCCGAGAACTCTGAGTTGAAATATTATAAGTTATTTCTTACACGTTACTTAATTAAGCGTTGCGTTCTTCTATTGCCTTGTTGATTTCATCTACCTTCTCGTCAGTAAGTTCGTAGCGAGAGATGATGAACATGGCAACGCCAAGGAGAATGGCTGGGATAACGCATACGAGCCATAGGATACCTTCCTGAGCAAGTGGTGTCTGCGACTGAAGATCGTTCATGTAGTATGCACCGGCAGCGTTACCTACAGACATCATGGCAAAGGCTGTGATGAAGAAGAGGGCAACGATGCGGAGCGGACGGTTGCGAACAAATTCCACCCAAAGGTCGCTGACCTTAACGTTGGCTGTTTCTTTTTCGTCCATAACGACACGTTCCTTACACTGAGTGAAGCAGAATAAGAGAAGGGCAAAACCGATGAGAGCATATATAAGCATGGTGTAGAACCAGGCTGTGCCATCCTTAGGGAGTGTGCTTGCTTCTTCGGCAGCAGGCTTGTACTGAGTGTAGAAAAGGACATAACCAGGAACAACACCACCAAGTGCCATACCGGCTTTGTAGAAGATACCTGTAAGAGCGTTTACAATGCCCGAGATACGCTTGCCTGTAGTGTATTCACCGTATGAGATAACCTCAGGAATGAGGGCCCACATATAGCCTGTGGCAACTATGACACCTGTTGACTTGACGAACTGTGCAATATAAATAAGTGTCATGTTTTCCTTCATATCCATAAATTTGCTGATGCAGTAGAGCATTGCCATACCAACGATGGCTACAGTAAGGAAGATGTAGAACATGTTCTTCTTGCCGACAGCCTTCTTGATAGCAGGAACGAATGGCATGAAGATGAATGAAGGCAACGAACCGAGACCCATGAAAAGTGCCATTTCAAGAGGGAGGTCTTTTGCTTCTGCTGCCTGAAGAGAGGCTGCTATGACTGCAACGAGGATAGGAATACCTGCAGATACTGCCAAACCACCTACGTTTGCCATGAACATACGAACAGATGTGAGAATGGTGATTTCGTCAGTGTCGCGACTCAATGAAGAGTTGAGGGCTCCATAAGGCACGTTGATGAGTGTGTAGAGCATGCTCAGACCAACGTATGTGACATAAGCATAAATGAGCTTAACGAGGTAGCTGCTGTCATTGAAGCCATTCCAGAAACAAAGAATAGCAAGACCTGTGAGCGGCACACCTGCAAAGACAAGATAAGAACGATACTTGCCAAGCTTAGGGTTGTGCTTGTCAACGTATGTACCAACGAGTGGGTCCCACAGTACATCGACAAGACGAACGATGAGGAACATGAGTGCTGCATCGCCTGCATCGAGTCCATAGATGTCGGTGTAAAAGAAGAGCAGGTACATACATACTGTCTGGTAGATGAGGTTCTGAGCCAAGTCACCCGAACCAAAGCCGATTCGCTGAAGCCAGCTTAGTTTGTAAAAGCCTTTTGCTTCTTGAGAAATGTTTTCTGTTGCCATTTTCTTTTATTAGGTTTTGTTTATAATTGGTTATTATGCACAGTAAGATGGTTAGCCCATTTGGGTTGCAAATTTAAGACTTTTCTTTTATTTTTCCGCACATATTTGTAACAAACACTTCCACTCATGTAACTTTTTCTTTCGATTTCCTGAATAAAAGCCCTTGGAAAAACAAAAAATACGCACTTCACGTGTTAACATTATTTAAAAGTGCTGTTCTGCAATTTCCTTTTTCGGTTTCCATTCCTCACACATCAAATAAAATGCCTACCTATGTAGCATTATAACTTCATCGGAAGCATTTCTTGACTAAGAAAAGACTAACCAAAAGGGAAATAGATTAAAAGCAACAATATTTATTAACTTTATTTAATCACTAACTTTTTATGAAAAGAAAACCTCAAAAACCGACGTGGGGCACATCGGTCAACCGACGTGCCCCACGTCGGTTAAGCGGCGTGCCCCACGTCGGTTTTCGGGGTAAATGTGGAGGTATCTTCGGTGCGCTTTTTTTGTTTTTTTCGGCAAAAATTTTGGTATCAAGAAAAAAAGAACGTATCTTTGTACAATTTAATGAGTTGAAGAATGGAAGAAATGAAGATTACAAGCATGCAGAACCCGCGTGTGAAGGCAGTGGTTACGTTGCAGCAGAAGTCGGCTGAAAGACGTCGGACTGGACTGTTTGTAGTGGAAGGGAAACGGGAGTTGGAGCATTGTGTGAGGATGGGACTGGAGGTGAAGGAGGTGTTTGTGTGCAGAGAGATTGCTGGAGAGGTGGAGGCGCAGACAAACACTTTGGAGGTGAGCAAAGAGGTGTATGAGAAGATGGCATACCGCGGGAGTACGGAGGGTGTGATGGCGGTGGTAAAGAGTCAAGAAAGAAAATTGGAAGATTTGAGACTAAGTCAAAATCCTCTGATTGTGGTGGTGGAGCGTGTGGAGAAGCCTGGGAACTTGGGAGCCATCTTACGAAGTGCCGATGCGGCTGGGGCTGATGCTGTAGTGGTGTGCGACGCATTGACGGATTTGTGGAATCCGAATTTGATTCGCAGTTCTATTGGAGCGGTGTTTACGGTGCCCTGTGTAGTGTGCAGTAGTGAGGAGTGTATCGCATTCCTGAAGGCGAGGGGCATCCAGATATTGACGGCGCAGTTGCAGGATTCTGAACTGTACTACAATACGGATATGAAATGTGGAACCGCCATTGTGATGGGAACGGAATCGACGGGGTTGACGGAGGTGTGGCGCAAGGCGGCTGATGCGCACATCAGGATTCCGATGCTGGGACGGTTGGATTCGCTTAATGTGAGCGTAAGTGCGGCGGTGCTGTTGTTTGAGGCTGTAAGACAGAGAGGGGGAGTCAAGGTTAAGGTTAGAGTCAAGGTTAGAGGGGATGAGTAAGAAATAAAAACATAAAGATTAGTGATATGAAAAAAGTGATTGGATTATGCCTGATGATGATTTCAACGGTCGTGATGATGGCACAAGAGGAGTATCACATCAAGAATTTCGGGGAAAATGATGAGTTGAAAGTGCGTGGCGCTACGTGTGTCACACAGGTCAATGGCTTTATATGGATCGGCACATCGAAGGGGTTTTGTGCTTTCGACGGCAATCATGTGTACCCTTACACTATTCCCGACCCAAACGGTATGGGTGGTTACTACAGCCGTGTGACGTCGTTGGCGCCTTTTTCTGATGAGGAACTGTGGATTGGCACCAAGAGGGGCATTTATGTGTTTAACTGTCGTGACGAGCACTTGCAGAAATTCACCACGAAGAATTTGCCAGAATCCCCCAATGTACGTGCCATGCTGTTTGACCAAGAGGGGCGGTTGTGGACTATCATGAATAATCAGGCGTACCTGATTGACGTGAAGGAGAAGAAGGCGGAATGTATCGGTGAGGGGGTGGTCTCGCCCGTGTGCATGACGGTGGCAAAGAATGGCACCGTGTGGCTGGGCGACAATGAGGGCACTCTCTACCGCTATGACTCGCCCAACCATCGGCTACGCTCATACAATGTGAAGCCCGAGGGAGCGAAGAAGTTCACAAACCTGGTGAGCATCACGGAAATGAGAAACCGCCAATTGGCTTTGGTGAGTTACAACGATGGCATCTGCATGTTCTCGCCAGAGAAATTCACCTCCAAGCTGCTGCTGACGCACGACGACGAGGGCTTTCCCATTGTGGCGCACACCTCCATCACGCCCGATGGTGATGACCTTTGGATAGGAACTGAACGCGGTGTGGTCATTTACCACACGAGAGACAGGCATTTAAGCGGTATCCGCCAATCGCGCATGGCTGCCAATTCGATGTCGGACAATGCGGTACACTCGTTGTTTGTGGATAGGGAGAACGGGGTGTGGGCTGGCACTTATTTCGGAGGGATGAACCGCATCAGCATTTCACCCCGCAATTTTTCGGTTTTCTTGTCAGAGGGCCAGGAGGCTGACGGGGATGTGGTTCGCGAGATTTGCGAAGACAATTACGGACATTTGTGGGTGGGAACAGAGGACGGTGGTCTGTACTTGCTGAACAAGGAGAAGAATGTGCTGCAACTGGCTCATGTGGATTGGGAGGGTGCACCGCCACCATTCAACGTCCAATCGCTGATGAGGGTGGGCGATGATGAACTGTGGGTATCGAGTCTGACAAATGGCATCTATGTGGTGGACACGCGCAGCATGCGGCTGAAACGCCGATATGAAAAGACGAACAGGACGATGCTTGGCTATCCGATTGGCGCCATCAGCATGTGCCACCAAAACGGAACGGTCTTTGCGAGTTCGTCGGCTGGCGTCTATATCTGGGACGAGAAGGAGGATGTCTTCAACATGATGCCAGACATGAGCGGTGTGTATGCACACCACCTCTATGCCGACCGCCACGGGAACGTGTGGGTGGCGACGTTCGACAAGGGACTATGGAAGATTCGGCAGAAAAACGGGAAATGGAGGGCTGAACAAACAAAGTTCGACTATAAGTGCGCCACGGTGGTCATGGAGGACTCGAGGGGGCTCTACTGGGTGGGAACGGACGTGAACGGTCTGATGAGTTACGATGACAAGACGGGCAAAACGGAGCAGTTGGACGTGTCGGAGCGGTTGTGTCACGAAACGGTGACCAACATCGTGGAAGACCACCATCACCGCTTGTGGATCAGCACATTCAACGGGTTGTACAGTTACAACATCGGCAAGAAGGTGGTCAACCACGTGACGACGGCAAACGGGCTGCCTTCCACATACTTGAACTACTCGTCGGGCTACGTGGATGAAGACGGCATTGTCTATATTGGCACCTATAAGGGACTTGTGAGCTTCAATCCCTCGTTGTTCGTCTTGTCGAGAGAGCGCTTGAAGCCTTATTTCCTCAGGCTGCACATGAACGGAAAGCATATTGTTCCCAACGACGAGACTGGCATCTTGAAACAGACGCTGTACCAGACGAAGGAAATCACGCTGACCCGCGACCAAAACACGTTCAGCATTGACTATGCCGTTCCAACCTACAGAAGCGGCGAGGTCGTGTGGTACCGATACAGGATGAACCCTGATGAACCGTGGGTGATAACGGAAAACGCACGCCCCATCCAAGTGACCAATCTCTCAACAGGTACATACAAAATCACCCTACAGGCCAGTTTTAACCCTGAACGCTGGGAGGGGGAAGCGGCTGCAATCACACTAAAGGTGGCTGCACCGACTTGGTTGAGTCTGGGCGCCTTCATCGGCTATGCCGCAGTGATTGTCATGATAGTGGTGGTGGTGATGTCGCAATTTAAGAAGAAAGAAACACGGAAATTAACTAACCAAGAGAATTCGACAAAGGAGGACCATCAAGAATGAACAGAATTGGGATGCTTATCACCGCGCTGCTGCTGACGTCAACGAACATCATGGCACAGGAGGAGGAGGATTTTGATGTACGCGGACACATTGAACATATAGGTACTGGACAGATGCTGTCACCCCAAAAGGGAATGCGGAGGATAGGGACTACCGCCACTGCTCCCCTCACCTGTATGGGATCGCCCAAAGTGCCTGTAATTTTAGTGCAATTCGCTGACAGTTCGTTCAGCGTGAAAGAGGATGAGGAGGCGGTCAAGCAAGCCTATCAAGAGCTCTTCAATGCAGCAGAAGGAATTCACCCTGGCACATCGTTCTGCTCCGTGAAGGAGTATTTCCGTGAGCAGTCCGATGGACAGTTCACGCCCGACTTCGACATCATCGGACCTGTGACGCTTTCCAAAAATCTCGCCTATTACGGTGAGGACAAAAACGGAGTGAAAGACATTCACATCAACGAGTTCTATACAGAAGCGTGCCAACTGGCGGTGGCGCAACATGAAGCGGATTGGAACCGATATGACAACGATGGAAACGGGGTTGTGGATTTCATTTTCTTTATCTACGCAGGACATGGACAGAACCAAAAGGGGATAGATTCAAATGCCATCTGGCCTAAGGAGAAACCTATATATTCCGCCGTTAAAGATGACAACTCCGACATCTATTTCGGTTCCATTGGCTGCACCTGCGAATTGTACAAAAACAACATGGACGGCATCGGAGCCTGCATCCATGAGTTGTGTCACGGATTAGGGCTTCCCGACTTCTACGATACAAACTATCAAGCATACGGGCTGGACTATTGGGACGTGATGGATACTGGATGCTACAAAATCTCAGGACGCATGCCCGTAGGTTTTTCGGCATACGAACGGGATTTCATGGGGTGGCGGAAATTGGTGGAACTGAATCCTGATTCCGCTTATAGCTTGACCCTTGACCCTCTGGAAACAGGAGGCGTGGCGTATAAAGTGGTGAACAAGGCTAACGAAAACGAGTACTTCATCCTTGAAAACCGCCAAGAAATCGGGTCAGACAAATATCTGGGTTGGGCTACCAGTTCACAATACACAAAATACGGTGCAAACCACGGGCTGATGATTACGCATGTAGATTACAGTCTGTCAGCATGGAACTTAAACACCGTGAATACAGACAAATCCCATCAGCGCATCACGATTGTTCCCGCCGATGGAGAACTGATTTCTTCCAATGAACGTACAGACTCCCTATGGGCCATATCGTTGCATGGTGACCTCTACCCTGGCGACAACAATGTGACCGAAATGAGTTCCTACGATGTCTTCACAGGTGGAACGCTCGGACTGACGATTGACAATATCGTAGAGCATGAAGATGGCACCATCACCCTTGACATCAATGGTGGCAAAAAAGCCCCGGATAATCCAGACAACCCAGACAATCCAGAAGACCCCGACGGTCTCTACGAGCCAGACGTGCCTTCCATCGCATAAACATCGCACAAAAACGCCAGCTCGGTATAAAAAGGGCGGACCCTGCAAAGTGCCTAAGGCAACTTTGCAGGGTCTGCTGCTGTATAATTATCCATCCGAAGATGGTAGTTCATCACCTGCTCCAAAGTGAAATGGAAGGCAGGGCTATCAGGTGGAAGCGGACGGTGAGAGAAAGTCTGGAAATACAACAGACAAGCATCGCGCCACCATTGTGCATCCTTCGCCTGACGCTCAAAACGCCACAACTGCTCTTTATATTGTTCTTCCGGGACGTATGGTTTCATCGCCTCCCAAGTCTTGACAAACTCGTTTGCTTGGCGAACACCACGGTCATACGTATAGCAAAGATTGTCCCACAAAGAAAGCCCATTGCTCAACGTCTCATCCCAAGCCACATGATGGAACCAAAGAATGAGGTTCTCAGGACATATTTCCTTATTATTATATAATGTACGCAAAGGCTCTGGATACTGGCTCACATTGTTGGAACCAGCATTGCCTGCCAAACATGGTTCCTCATGGTCAGAACGGTTGAAACCGATACCGATGGAATCCACGCGATGATAGAAACGAGGCAGCCAGTCTTCACGGGAACCACGAGGAGCATACCAAGGCTCAGGACCATAATGATGTCCACCGGCAAAAATGTGATGTAAACCCAGTGGCATCATATAATCCACCACCGCTTCACGACTTCTCAGAAGCAACTGCGTCATGGGGCGAAGGAAGTCTGGATTCTCCGTCTTGTAATAGTCGCGCAAGAAATCCTCAGCAATCTCTTTCGAAGAAGCATCCACATCATTCGCCAATCGACCGAAAGCATACCAGTTTGCCATCGCAAGGTCATTGGCTGTCCAGTTCGGACTGTCGCCAATATTGGAAACACCTGCCAAACCCACAAGATTAGGCATCTTTCCAAACATATTCAATGTATCAAAGAATTCCCGCCACATCGGAGCCAAGAAGCACGTATGAATGCTTTCGCCCGTATATTCCTGTGTAATCTGAAACTCCACCATCATCTTCGTCTTCTTCAATCCGAAGAACAAAGGAGACACAGCCTCACGAGGTTGGAAATCAATCGGTCCATTCTTGATTTGGATAATGACATTATCTGCAAACTGACCATCGAAATGGATGAACTCCTCGTATGCCTGATTGGCACGGTCACCCTCATAAGCACGCTGAGCAGGAGTCTTCTGAGTCCCTTCCCCACTCTTTGCGGAATAGACAAAAGCACGCCACATCACAATGCCGCCATAAGGTCTTAAAGCCGTTGCCAACATATTGGCACCATCCACATGAGTGCGTCCATAGTCCATCGGACCTGGTTCACCCTCACTGTTTGCCTTCACCAAGAAACCTCCGAAATCCGGAATCAGCCCATAAATCTCTTTTGCCTTCTTTTTCCACCACTCCTGCACCTTCTCATCCAGCGGGTCAGCAGTTTCCACGTCACCCAATGCCTTTGGGGACGCAAAATTAACGGAAAGATAGACCTTCAAGCCATAGGGACGCAACACATCTGCAATCTTTGCCGTCTTCTTCAACATATCCGAAGAGAGCGCAATAGGCTTGGCATTCACGTTGTTGAGCACCGTGCCATTGATGCCATACTCCTTGTTGATGCGTCCATACTCCTCATAACGGGCTTTCAATTCCTTAGGCATGGAACCTTTTCCTGCTGGAATCTCATCCCACTTCCAGATAGAACGTCCGGCAAAGCCACGTTCAACAGTGCCATTAGGATTGTCCCAATGGTTGAGCAGACGCAATTCAAATGTCTGTCCCCATGCGAGGTGGCAGACTATCAGCATCATAAAGGTGAAAAAAGTCTTTCTCATCTTGAAAAGTTTACTATAGATTGATCACGTAAGAATTAATCTCGACGGAAGATGTCACGGGTATAAACCTTCTCCTGCACATCGTCAAGGCAAGCATCATAACGGTTGGCAATGATGGCTTGTGACTGTTCCTTGAACTTGGCAAGGTCATTGACCACCTTCGAGCCAAAGAATGTCGTGCCATCCTCCAAAGTCGGCTCATAGATGATGACCGTCGCGCCTTTTGCCTTGATGCGCTTCATGACGCCTTGGATGGACGACTGACGGAAGTTGTCGGAGTTGCTCTTCATCGTCAGACGGAACACACCGATAATGACCTCCTTCTCCACATCCTGGCTCCAGCGTATGCGGTTGGAATAACTGTAATACCCTGCCATCTGCAACACACGGTCGGCAATGAAGTCCTTTCTCGTGCGGTTACTCTCCACTATGGCTGTCATCATCTGCTGAGGCACATCCTGATAGTTCGCCAGGAGTTGCTTCGTATCCTTCGGCAGACAGTAGCCGCCATAACCGAACGACGGGTTGTTATAGTGCGTGCCGATGCGCGGGTCAAGACCCACGCCCTGAATGATTGCCTGAGCGTCCAGTCCCTTCACCTCGGCATAGGTGTCCAGTTCGTTGAAGTAACTCACACGAAGTGCCAGATACGTGTTGGCAAAGAGTTTCACTGCCTCTGCCTCGGTCAGCCCCATGTGGAGCACATCAATGTTCTCCTTTACGGCACCTTCCTGCAAGAGGGCGGCAAACGTCTCCGCAGCCTCACGCAGTTCTGCAGCATTCTTCACCTCTATGCGCTTGGGAGAACCCACGATGATGCGCGAAGGGTAAAGATTGTCGTAAAGTGCCTTGCTCTCGCGCAGAAACTCCGGCGAGAAAAGCAACTTCATGGCATAGCCATATTTCTTGTAGAGACCCTCCGTATAACCCACGGGGATGGTCGATTTGATCACCATGACCGCATCGGGGTTCACCTCCAAGACCAAATCGATGACCTCTTCCACATGCGACGTGTCGAAGTAGTTCTTCACGGGGTCATAGTTCGTCGGGGCGGCGATGACCACAAAGTCTGCATCTGCATAAGCCTTCTTTCCATCAAGCGTTGCCGTCAGGTTCAGTTCCTTTTCCGACAAGAACTTCTCGATATATTCATCCTGAATGGGTGATTTCCTGTTATTGATGAGATCCACCTTCTCGGGAATCACATCCACGGCAGTCACCTGGTGGTGCTGCGCCAACAAAGTGGCAATGCTCAGACCTACATAACCGGTTCCTGCCACTGCCACTTGAATGTCCTTAAATTGTCTCATATCCTTTTTTTAATTTTTCCTCACGGAACTTCTTTCCATACTCCGATGGCGACATGCCATATTCAGCCTTGAAATTTTCCGTGAAACGCTTCGGGTTCGCATATCCGAGTTCGGCAGCAATGTCAGCAATCGGCATCGTCGTCTGTTCCAGATACTGCTTACCACGCTTCAGACGAATCGTGCGGATGAACTCCGCAGGTCCCTTGCCTGTAATATTGATGAGTTTTTTATACAGATAAGTACGGCTTAGCGACAGTTCATGACCAAGCACTTCCACCGAAAACTCGGTGTCTGACATGTGTTCTTCACAAATCTTGATAGCACGCTGAATGAATTGTTCGTCCATCGACGTAATCGTGATTTCGCTCGGTGCCACATCAATCTTCTCGCGAAACTGACGCTGACGGGATTCCTTCTTCTCAATGAACTTCTTCACTCTCAGACGGAGCATCTCCACATTGAACGGCTTCGTGATGTAGTCATCCGCACCAATGCGCAAGCCTTCCATCTCCAATTGGTCGCCCCGACGTCCTGTCAAGAGAATGACGGGAATATGCGACCAGCGCAAGTCTGTCTTGATACGCTTGCAGAGTTCCAGGCCGTCCATTTTCGGCATCGTCACGTCACTCACCACCAAATCAATGCTGTCGTTCTCCTCCAGACGTTGCAATGCCACCTCACCGTTATTAGCAGTGATGACATTATATTCACCTCGGAAATAATCATGCACGAAACGGCACATGTCAGGACTGTCATCCACCATCAGCATGGTGAAGCGTTCGTCAGGCTGACCGTCACCCGTTGCCTGTTGTGCCCTATCCGTAACCACCGCTGCCGCATTGTTATCATCAATTCCAACAGGCTCCGTCCGTTGTCCATTGTCTGTTGTCTGTTGTCCGTTGTCTGTTGTCCGTTGTCCCCTATCTGGCACGACAGTAGCCGGAACCTGCGTCATCACAGCATCCACAGGAGGGATCATGGCAGAGACCACATTACCCTTCACACCGGCAGGCAACATATTCACTTGGTGCAACAGCAACTGGGCATTTCTCAGAATCATTTGTACACGCACCCTCACATCGTCAGTCAATGGTTCAGCCGCCATCTGTTGCAGCGGACTGATAATGAGCGTAATGGGCGTCAACAATTCTTGACTCACCCCCGAAAGCACCTGCTGTTTCAACTCCTCCAGCTCTTTCCGATGCTCCGAACGCATACGAAGCCTTTCAGCCTCTTGCTTTTTATGTTCACGCGTGAGTATCCAGCGGCAGAGGGCATAAACCCCTATCGCCACCAGCAGTACAGCGAACAAGACAGCCCACATGGAACCTTGTGTGAAGATTCCATCGCCATCTGTTGTCACCGCTTCTGCAATCAAAATGTTTCCCATGTGCGAAGTCATTTTATCCATTGATGATGCAAAATTAGTAAAAATAATTCATTTCAAGTGTTTTTACTGCATCTTTTTTTCATCATCACTGGTGCAGAAGCCGTTTTTGTTTCCCAAGGGGGGGGGCAAAATTCACTCCACGACCACCCGTTCAATCACGATACCCGGGTCAAGCGGACGGAAGGTGAGGCGATGCTTACCCTGTGCGAGAGCAGGCAGGGTAAGTCGCTGCCTGTTCATACGCGTGGTTTCCCATTCAAAGTTCTGGTCGTGCGACATCTGAACCACGTAGCGGCTTGCCTCATTCACATTGAGGGTCTGCACTTCTTTATCATCCAAACTGATGGCAAGTCGTTGACCACGTCCGTCATTGAAGGGGAAATTGGTGGCAAGAACAATGGTGGCAGTCGCTTTCTCTACCGGCTCCGATGCATCGAATTCATAAGAGATGGAAGCCCCTTCGGTGCTCTTCGTGTAGGGGAACAGTGCCACGCCCGCCTTCCAGATGCCGAGGTCTGGCACCACCTGCCAAGTTGCCTCCTTCGCGTCTGTCTTGCTCACAAACCCGTCGGCTTCGATGATGGCAATCGTCTTTTTCGGCACAATCGCCAGTTCCTCGCCAGCCACAGCCTCAGCAGCCTCCACGCGCCTCACCTGAGGCATCGTGTTACGTGGAGGATTGTTCCACGAACGATAGCCGATATGGATTTCGTCCATCATGTGGTTCCACTTGCCACCTGCAATCTTGTGGTTATATTCGTCACAAAGTTCTCCAGCCCGACGGAAGCAGAGTTCCACCTTGTCCGCCCATTCGTTGGCACGGAGATCCTTACGCTGTGCATAATAACTATTCATCGCCACCGCATAATACATGTTATAAAGGTTGCAGAACACACGCACAGGATGGTAAATCAATTCATTGTAAGCATTTCTGTTCTGCACAGGCATCAGTTCACGCAGGATGGTCGCGTCGCGCTCCAATTGGTCGTATTCCGCCACACGCTCCTTCCATTCGCCAGAAAGAAGGTCAAACGTACGGGCATCCAACTGCTCAGGGGTGCGACGATGTGCATACTTGCATTGCAGATTCAAAATGCGGGCAGCCTCCTTGGCGCACTTCTCGCCAAACTGCTGACGGCAGAAGTTCTCCGTGTATTCCATCAGATTGCCAGCATTGAACTGTGCGGGGTTCCATGCCATCTTGAACCAGAAATCAATCGGGAACTCCATCGGTTTCAAGTCACCCACATTGAGAATCCAGAGTTTATCCACACCATAAGTATAAGTGAGTTGCAACTGCTCCCACATACGCTGCACCTGGCTGATATTCTGAAATTTCGAGTTACGTGGCGCACCCACATAGTCCACGTGGTAATACATGCCATAACCGCCAGGATGACGCTTGGAGAAAGCGCCTGTACCCTTGTTCCACTCCTGTTCAGGCAACACACGCACATTGCCCCAGTTGTCGTCACAGAGCAGCAGAATCACATCGTCTGGCACATTCATGCCCTTCTCGTAATACTCCTGCACTTCCTTATAGAGCGCCCACACCTGCGGCGTTTCCTTGGCTGGCTTGCCTGTCGCTTCTTCTATCAGTTTGCGCTGATTCGTCACGATGCGTTCCAACAATGCCACATCAGCATGGTCACCCATCGCCTCGTCACCATCACCACGCATACCAATCGTCACCACATCATCAGTGTGCTTCATACGCTCTACACCACCCTTCCAGAATTTGTCCAGTGTTTCCTGGTTGGTATCATAGTTCCATGCACCATATTCCCTTCGATGGCTTGTCCACTCCTTGTGTGCACGTGCCAACGGTTCATGGTGGCTGGTACCCATACAGATGCCCATGTCATCGGCGGTCTGCATGTTCAGTGGGTCGTCCGCATAGAACATGGCATCCCACATGGCAGGCCACATGAAGTTTCCTTTCAGCCTCAACACCAATTCAAACACGCGGGCATAAAACTCATGGTTATACCCACCATAATTCTCTTTCACCCAACCTGTCAGACAAGGAGCCTCATCATTGAGGAAGATGCCACGATAGCGCACCGCTGGTTCACCATCCGTATAGACACCCTTCTTCACATAAAGGTTTGCATGTTTTTCCACAGGGACATCCGCCCAATCATACCAAGGACTCACACCAATCTGCTGTGAGAGTTCATATACACCATAGATGGTGCCACGCTTGTCACTTCCGGCAATGACCAACTGATCCTTCACTGTCGTGATGACAAACATCTCCGTTTTGCCCTTCAACTGCTTAATGGCAGGAACTTTCTTCGCCATCTTGTCAATCGCGGCACTCTTGCCCAACGTACCCACCACGATAGGGAAATCCTGTCTGCCTGTCACCTTTTCCAAGTCCTTCTTCAAGTTGTCGATGGCAAGATGCACACCCTTCCAGTCATTCTGGTCATACACAATAGTCCCCTTTTGGTCAGTCAGACAAAAGGCATCGCCTTGCGGGGCGAAACTTACGAACTGCTCCGCTGCCAACGCCGAGATGACAGCACAAATGTTGCATGCAACACACAAAAACAATTTTCTCATGTCAATAGATTTTGGATTATGGCGGCAAAGTTACAACTTTTTCGCCTTACCAACCCTTTTCTATCGTTACTTTTTTTTGTCTGTATGTTACAGATGCATCAAGGAAAAGTCAGTACTTTTACTGACGGTCACTTGCTGCCAACAAGTCGTAGCGGATGCTGTGCTACAAAGCCATTCCAATAGTTATACAAACTGTCTAACTTATCTGTCTTCGAAAGAAGCAGTCCCAGGTGATCGCCCATTTGTTCAGTCTTTTGTGCATGGACACTAGCACAACCTGCTGCCATCATCAACAATGCGAAAAGTATCTTTTTCATTTTTTTGTTATTTGTTGGGGTTTCTGATTGTTTTGGCTATCTGAAAGCACTTGACGTCTGTTTGCTTTACATGACAGCATACACCTGAAATGCCAGACCGTTCACAAAGAAGGTAAAAATCGACGTGCCCCACGTCGGTGAACCGACGTGGGGCACATCGCCACGCCGACGTGGGGCACGTCGATAAAGAGGGTGTGGAAGCACCTCTAACGGAACTTTTTCGTATAGGTCTTAGAAGCGCACATACATTTCAGCCCAGAGTTCGTTGTAGTCCTTGTGCTGGAGGTTGCGGTCATGCACGTGGTTGTACTGCACCTGCATCATGAGATTCTTATGAATCTGGAAGTTGGGGATGATGCTGTAGATGGTCTTCATTGACTCCCAAGTCTTGGCACTGCGATAAGCATCGTACTTGCCATACACTTTAAGCCAAGAAGTGCAGGGAACGCCCACGGTGGCATACCAACCATCGGCCTTGCCTTCGGTCTTATAGTCAGCAAGGATGCCCTGTGCGTGAGCATATTCGGCACGCACTGTCCAGTCGTTGTGCTCGTACTTCACAGAGGCAGCCCAACGGTTGCGGTCAACCTCTGCACCAGCAGCAGTCACATAGTCGCCCGTCCAACCAAACAAGCCGATATAGAGATCCTTCACAGGCTGCACTTGCAGAGAGCCAATGAAATCCTTGTGCCCATTGGCATCGCCAGTGTTGATGCCCTGACCGTTCATCACCTGCAACTGATAGTGGATGAAACGGTGACCGTCCGATTTGGCAGGGAAAAGGTCACCTTGCACCTGCAAGCCCTGGTCGCGTCCGCCATTGCCCACATTGCCGTCTTTGTTGCTGATACCTGCCAGTTGGTTGGAAATCTGCGAGTAGTCGCCAGCACCCACATCCCAAGGGTTATAGGGATTCTCGAAGAGGAAGGCACGTTTGTACTGACCGAACTTGATGGCAAGTTCCTTCCAGTGCGACCACTCCACGAAGTAGTCCTTCATGTGGAAGGTGGAGTTGTTCACCTGTGCCTGAATGCGGTACTTGAAGTCCGTGAGGATGGTGCCATCGACATACACACGAATGAGTCGCTGGCTGAAGCCTGCACCGCCATGTGCTCCGGCTTGGTCGCTGTAGGCATACTTCCCGATGAAGTAGCCGCCAAACTTGGGTGCAGAAGCATAGTCGGTCAATTTCCTGCCCAACTGTGGCTTTGCATCAGAAGCGGGAGCCGCACTCTGAAGGGCATCGGCAAGGCTGTTATTCACCAGTTCGGTGATGAAGCCCGAACCTGGTGTACCGTTGGGGTCAAACTCACTCACCTCAATTCTCTCATCAGCAGGCTCGATCATGTCCTGCTCCTCGTAGCCTTCAGCCCAGAGTGGCAAGAAGGAAAGATTTGCCACAAGGGCAAAAGTGAAAATTTTTCTCATAATTATTGTCATTAATTTAAATTCCGGATGTTTTATTTCATTGGAGTTAAAGGAGTTACAAGGAGTTATCGTTCCGCTCAGGAGTTAAAAGCCGATACTCTAAAAAATGAAAGAATGAAGGAATGAAAAGTTGCCCTCAACTGTCAATTCCTCTACCTTCAAAGAAGTTGAGTCATTAATAAAATATCGTTGTAATGACCAATCCTACGATGGTGCTGACGATGACACTGACAAGATCTGGCATCATGAAGGAGTGGTTGAGCAGGTACTTGCCAATGACGGTGGTGCCTGAACGGTCAAAGTTCACGGTAGCGATGTCGGACGGAGGATTACCCGGCTTCATACCAAAGCCCAACACCAAAATGACAAGACCGATGCCCGAGATGGCACCCAACGCCAAACTGCCATAGCGTGAGCCCACATAAAGCGCACCCAACACAATGAGCAGTTGCAAGATCATGACAAAATCCATAGTTTTTTGTCTAAGATATTAGATTAAATGATGTGACATTGGGACAAAGGTACAAAAAAGTTGAGAGTTAAGAGTTGAGAGTTGAGAGTTTTTTGTTGTTTAATGTCCTTTTTTCTCGGGAAAGTAACAATTCCTCATTCCTTTTTTCTTTTTTCATTTTCTCATTCTTTCATTTTTCTATTTTTTCCATACCTTTGCAACCAAAAGCCGACCAACATGTCACCATCCAACCAACAAGCGAGTGTAAGATTAACGGGAGTGAGCGCCCTACTCCATTTTCTCGTCGATGGACTCTGCATCTGTTGTTTGTACCTCGCAACGGTAGGCAAAATGGACATCGTAACGACTTACGTGACCTACAATGTGTTGGCATTCCTGACACAACCCCTCACCGGGTGGTGGGCAGACTGGATGAGGCAGAGACATTGGATGTTGCTCGGTTCGGTGCTGTTACTGACGTTGGGTGTGGCAGCATGTCAACTGTCAACCATCAACGAACAGTTCATCATGCCTACCGCAGTTTTGCTGGGTATCGGCAATTCGCTCTTTCACGTATGGGGCGGCAAGCAAGTGGCAGTCAACACAGGAAACGACATCCGCGCATTGGGGGTGTTCGTCTCAACTGGTGCATTCGGACTTGCGGTCGGAGGGGTATTGGCATCGTGGTCCCTGTTGTATGTGTTTCTGCTGAGCATCTGTGTATTGGCGATACAGACCCTTCAGGCACAGACCCTCCCCTCACCCTCCCTACAGGGAGGGAGTAGTATCTCTATCAATAAAAAAACAAGTGAGCAAGGTAATCACCCCCTCCCTGTAGGGAGGGTGAGGAGAGGGTCTGTGGTGAGGGGAGGGTCTATTATCCTTCTCATCATGCTCATTGTGGCAGGACGCTCTTTTACAGGTGAGGCATTCACGACGGGCATCACGAAAAATGCCATGCTCATCTTGTTGTTGGGAGCCACCTCGATGGCTGGAAAGATGGCTGGCGGATGGCTTGCCAAAAGCATGGGGATATGGAAAGCTTTGCTGCTGATGGTGGTGGGGACGATTCTCTGCTTCCTCGGCAAGGACCTGCACATCGCTGTGATGCTCACTGGACTTTTCCTCATCAACTGCACCATGCCTGTCACCCTCTATTGGGCGAACACGCTGTTAAAAGGGTATGAGGGATTAGCGTTCGGACTGTTGGCGGCAGCATTGATACCAGGGTATCTGCTCGCCACATGATAACAAGAAATAAGACGGTAACATGTTCCACCTCTTAGACATCGCCCACCCCTTGTCGTTTCCTTTGGAGGCTGACTACGAACTGATGATGCAACTGCTCGCTGCACTCATTCCCACCATCCTCATCGAGCTGGGAGTGTTGTGGCTGTTGAAGGAACAGCGCAAGAAGGTGCTGTTATCGTCCATTGCCGTCAACGTGCTGACCAACGTGCCGCTGAACCTGTATGTGCTGCTGGTCAACGACAGCATGGGAGACATCCTCATTGGCGAGGTAGCGGTTTTCCTTGCCGAAGCCGTATGGTACTGGTGCTTCACGCATCGCGTCAAGCAAGCCGTTATTTACAGTTTCTTGTGCAATGCCATCAGTTTCCTCATTGGATTGCTCCTGCAACTCCTATACCAATTCTTCATGTAAAACAACGTGAGTTCGGTATAAGAATAACGCCTTCGGCGGCTTGAAAAAATAAGAAAAAACAAAAGAAAATAAGAAGAAATAGAGAAAGTGAAATGCTTTTTTTCTTGTATTTTTTTATTTTTTCTTGTTTTTCTAAAGCCCGCAAAGCGGTAAAAAGAACTCCGAAGTTAAGTTCTCTTATACCGAACAGGCGTTAAAATAGTATTACTCATTATTTAAATAGTATTGCTTATGCTCAATCTTTTAGACATTGCCTATCCAGGCAGACCCTATCGACCACGCATCATCATTGACCATCCTATTGATACGGTCAAGGCACCTCAGCCCGTAACCGATACGGTGGAGGCTCCCAAGAATGTGCTCGACACACTGACCGCGCCCCTCGATTCTCTCGGATGCAAGGAGGCTGTGGAAGACACATTGCGCTCTGCCATCAACTTCTTCAACGATTTGGGGTCCAGCGACGGCTCCTCCACCCTGTTGTGGACCAGTCTTGTCGTGCTTGCCGCCTTGTCGCTATGCGGCTACTTTGTATGGATGTATCGTCAGCATCTGCTGAAGAGTAGTGCGAACTGATAACCCCCAAATCGGTCATTAAAATATTTATGACCGATTCAGGATAAAACTGAAATGAAAAAGAGACCGACCTCTCCCCGAGCCAGTCTCTTTTTCATTTTCTTCATTTCTTTCAACGATGCCTTGCCAGCCTTTTCACCCATGGCGATCATCTCCGCTATTTTCTTTGGCGAGAAATCCTCTGGCCCATATCCTTTCAGTCGTGGATTGATATAGATGTCAGCATCTTCGCAATTCTGTTGGTATTTCTTTGCGTCAAGCCGCAACGACGACGAGGATTTGTTCACTGTCAAATCCACCGCTATCACAAAGTCCGCCCCCATGTCTCTCGCCACATCCACAGGCAAATTGTTCAGCACACCGCCATCCACAAGCCGCATGCCGTTCATCTTCACAGGCTTGAACACCAACGGAATCGCCATGCTGGCACGCATCGCTTGAGCCAGATCACCTTCACGCAACACCACCTCCCGCATCTTATTTATATCCACCGCCACACAACGGAAAGGGGTGGGCAGGTCGTCAAAATTGACCGACCCTCTATCGCCCGTCATCTGCCGCAACGGACGCACGATGCTGTCACCCATCAGCGAACCGGCAAACATATCTATCCACTGTTGGGAACGAAACATCGAATCCAACTGCTCACTGCGATACCCTAAAGCATAGAGTCCACCCACAATGGAACCAATGCTCGTGCCCACCACCATGTCAATTGGCACACCAGACTCCTCCACATATTTCAGCACACCCACCGTGGCAGCACCCTTTGCACCACCACCGCCAAGCACCAATGCCACTTTGGGACAAACTTTCTTTCCATCTGTAGAAAAGGACGCATCCTGTGCCTTCACTGCCACACATACAAGCAGCAACAGAATGAAACACAGTCTCTTCTTCATATTTCCATTTTTGTTTGCAAAGATAAGAAAAAGTTAAGAGTTTAAGGATGAGAGTCAAGAGTTTTTTGTATCTTTGCACATCAAAACACAAAAAACGACTGAAACACATGAAACGAGGATTAGTTCTGGAAGGTGGGGGCATGCGCGGACTCTTCTCCGAAGGATTCATCGATGTGATGCAAGAGGAAGGCATCACCGTCGATGGCATGATTGGCGTGTCGGCAGGTGCCCTGTTCGGCTGTAACTTCAAGTCACACCAAGTAGGACGCGGGCTCCGCTACAACACACGTTTCAAAGATGACCCTCGCTACATGGGATGGCGTTCTTTTCTCACAACGGGCAACTTCGTCAATGCCCAATTTGCCTACCACACCATGCCGATGGAACTGGACGTGTTCGACATCCCCACATTTGAAGCAGACCCTACAGCGTTCTATCTGGTGTGTACCGATATTGAAGCCGGAAAGCCTGTCTATCAACAGATTGACCATGTAGAAGACAGCACCCTCGAGTGGTTTCGTGCCACTGGTTCCATGCCCATCGTATCCCAACCCGTTGAGATTGACGGCATTAAACTCTTGGACGGAGGGCTTATTGACTGTATTCCTCTCCAACATTTCCAAGAGATTGGCTACGAGCGCAACATCGTCATCCTTACCAGACCCAAAGGTTACCAGAAGACACCCAACAAATTCACATGGCTCTTCAAGATGTGGTACCCCAACTACCCCCAAGTGGCTGCCTGCATGAGACAGAGGCACGAGATGTACAATGCCGAACTGCAATACATTGAGGAGCAGGAACGGGCTGGAAACATTCTGGCGATTTACCCTGACCATCCATTAGAAATAGGGCGCACAGAACTCAACGAAGAGAAACTGCACGCCATCTATCAACATGGGCAGGAGAAAGCCCATGCCATGTTGGAGGAAGTGAAACGATTCTTAGCCGTCTGAACCGTTTTACTCACCAAATATTTCTTTCAGTTTTTTGCCCAAGGCGTCACCTCGCAGGTCACGTGCCACAATCTTTCCTTCAGGATTGACCAACAGGCTTGCTGGGATGGCATCGATGTGATACACTTTGGCAGCGGCTGTCTCCCAACCTTTCAAGTCAGCAAGGTGTACCCAAGGCATCTTGAGGTCCTGAATCGCCTTGACCCACGCATCCTTGCTTTGATCGAAAGAAAGCCCAACGATGTTGAAACCCTTGGCATGATATTTCTCGTAATTTGCCACCACATTGGGCATCTCGGCACGGCAAGGACCACACCATGAAGCCCAGAAGTCGATGAGCACCCACTGACCTTTGCCCACATACTCGCTAAGTTTGTGCAGGTTACCGTCGGTATCAGCCTCCTCGAGGTCGATGAAAGGCTGTCCAATCACCTTCTTCTTTGCCTCTTCTTGCGCCAGACGATACTTGATTTCATCTACGGCTGGATGACTGGCGTATGGTGGATTGGCGTCCAGCATCTCCTTGAAGCCTTCCATCCCATAGAAAGCCAGAAGATTATCAACAAAAGCAGCAGGAACCAACGTCTTCGCGTTCTCTTTCAGCATCTGGTCCATCAGTTCCTTATCCTTGTTGATCAGCCGGTCCAGTTCGGGTTTCACCTCCGCACCCTTCTTTTCCGCATTACTCTCCCGCTCTTCTTCTGGAACGGACGTATCATAATAGGCATCCAATACTTCTGAACGCAAGGCACTCACCTGCATCATCAAAGAGTCATTCTGACGGTCATAATAGTTTAGACTCTGGTTTTGGGCAGAGCCTTTCAGCACGTTGGTGTTAAGGTCAATGGTGGCAGGTGTACCATCATTGAACATGATAACGAAACGGGGGGCTTCATCCACTCTCACATAAAGAAGGGCGTCCTTGGCGTAAGAGCCTTCGAGGGAGAACTTACCGCCACTTACAGCAGCACTGTCCAGCACCTCACGTGAATCACGGTTTCCCAAATATACCATCTTGCTACCTGCAGGGGCTGTACCCTTAATACTGTACTTTGTCTGTTGTGCCATGACTGGCAGCGTAGCCACTGCAAGGGCTACCATTGCTAAAACTTTTTTCATTTCTATAATTATTGTATTCATATAAGTTTCATTTTATAGAACGATAGGAGTTAGAGGAGTTATCGCTCCGCTCAGAAGTTAAAGGCCGATACTCTAAAAAATGAAGGAATGAAAAGTTGCCCTCAACTCTCAACTCTTAACTCTAAACTGTCAACTCTCAACTCTAAACCCTCATCCCCTTCAAGTACTTTCCAAACTCCTCCATCACACACTGTGTGGCAATCTCCACATTCTTCACCCTGCCGAAGTCCTCACGCAAACACATCGAATGCACATCACCTTCACTACCCCATGCCACCCAAATCTCCACTTCATGTCCCTCCCATGCTTCCGCATAACCTGTGGAAGCCAATGCATAGTCGGTATGGAACAATCGGCATGCCCCCTTCACCATCTCTTCCGCCACCTGACGCGACACCACACCATACCTCTCAATCATTTCTGCCGGCACACCCAACATTTGTTCCTTCACCTCATTCTGATATGCCACCAATCCACCCACAAAGTAACGACTCGCACCACTTCGAGCCGTGATGGCAGACGCAATGCGACCACCCGTACACGATTCCGCTGTCGAAACTGTCATAAAACTTCTTCCTTTTGATGGTTTGCGATGCAAAGGTAGGAAATAAAGTGAAAAGTGGAAAGTGAAAAGTGAAAAATCTAAGTTACTTTGTTATGAGGAACAGTCCGAATGGCTACTAATATAGATTTTTCACTTTTCACTTTCCACTTTTCACTTTATTTCCTACCTTTGCAAAAACTTCAATCTTTCAAATCTCATCAACATGAGCACCTATATCAAAACCCTTATTGCAGTCACTTGTTGCACAGCATTGGCAACATCCTGCACCAACAAAACCACAGAAATGGCACAACAAGAACTCACGACCGTAGGTAACCCCTTCATGCCCCTTTGGGAACACATCCCTGACGGTGAACCTTACGTGTTTGAAGACCCTGACCAGCCAGGGAAATATCGCGTGTATGTGTATGGCTCACACGATGACCTCATCAGTGAATACTGCGGACGCGACCAAGTCGTATGGTCCGCCTCTGTCGATAGCCTCAACAACTGGCGGTATGACGGTGTCATTCTGGTGGTAGATAAGAATGCCAACGGAGAACCTTTTGACTCGAAAAGCACTGCAGATGTGCTCTATGCGCCTGACGTGACGTTGGTAACTGACAGCACGGGCAAGAAAACCTACTACTTGTTCCCCAACGACCAGACGGGCATCCGCAATGGATTGATAGCCAAGAGCGACCGTCCCGATGGTCCTTTTGAGGTGTGCAACTGGAGCAAGGACGATCCCAACCAGGTGGATGGCGTGCTGCAGTTTGACCCTGCCGTGTTTGTCGATGATGACGGCAGAGTGTATGGTTATTGGGGCTTCGAGCGTTCCTATGCCGCCGAGTTTGACCCCGAGACCATGGCAACGGTGAAGCCTGGCACCCAGATTGTCGAGGACATGATTTCTGGTAGAAACCAAGAGGGGATATTCAGTTTCTTCGAAGCCTCCTCCATCCGCAAGATCAAAGACAAGTACGTCTTCATCTATAGTCGTTTCACCAAGGACGGTGAATTCGGACTGCCCATTTCCAATTACACCTTGGCATATTGTTACAGCGACAACCCGTTAGGTCCTTGGACGTATGGTGGCACCATCATTGATGGACGTGGTCGTGAAAAGGATGAGCAGGGCAATGTCATCGCCTCTGCCACCCCTGACGGCAACACCCACGGTTCCATCTGTGAAATCAACGGACAATGGTATGTCTTCTACCACCGTCAGACAGGCACTGACGAATATGCCCGCCAAGCCATGGTGGCACCTATTGAAGTGAAGGTGGAAGAAGGCAAAGGTGGCAAGGTGGAGATTTCTGAAGGTGAATACACCTCAGAAGGCTTTGCCCTTGATGGTCTCAACCCATTGGAACGCCATTCTGCTGGCATCGCCTGCTGGTACACAGGACCGAAACCCGCCCTCCACGAATGGCCTAACAACACCTTCTTTGGCTCGTATGTGGCAGCCAGTTATGGTGGCGAGGCAGGCATGACCAAGGAGGAGGCATTGGCCTCAACGAAAAAGTATGACACACCCTATGACTTGCGTTACAACACCAATGATGTGGTGAACAACACCGACGGCAGCATCGTGGGCTACAAATACTTCAACTTCAATGCCACAAAAGGACGTAATGATGTAAAACTCCTGCTGAATGCCACGCCGTTGGGCGTGGATGGCACCATCGAAATCCGTGCAGACCGTCCTTGGACTTCGCAAGGAATGCTGTTGGGCACCATTGAACTGCGTGCAGACATGCCACAGCAACCCACTGAACTGAGCGTTGTCCTTCCTGACATCGGCAAATTGGAGCATAAACATGCCATCTTCTTCACTTTCAAGTCTGACACGAAGGAGAAATCGCTCTGCACCTTGCACAACTTCGTCTTTGAATGATAGTTGAACTCACACAAAAGAAGGGGATGCACGTCTTTCGATGTGCATCCCCTTCTTTTGTGATGATTGCAAAACCTTTCCTTATTTCAGGCTCAACAGCAGTTTCTCCAATGCCTTGCGACGCTCTGCCCAAGTCTTGTAGTCAGAAGCCTTCAACGTGTAAGTTTTCATCTTAGCGTTCTTGGCTGTTGAAGTGGTCAAGAGGCAAGGCTGGGTCTTTCCGTCGGCGAGGAGTTTGTCAGCAATGAGATTGGCACCACCCACCTTGAACCAACTCTCCATCGTATCATCATCACCAGGAATGAGTTGGATGAGCACAGCTGGATTTTCTGCCATTGGCGGGAAATAGGTAGCCACATTCTGGTTCAAGTCATAACTGACCTTTCCAAAGTTGATGTCGCCAAGCACCTGAACATCGAATGGGTTGCTGGGGGCGTAAGCAATGCTGTACTTGAGGCCCTTATCAGGTGAGAGGTACATGTTGGTGGGGTCAGCGATTTTTGTGCCATCCACCACAAAACAATACTTATAGACATCAGCCACATGGTCGGTCAGCGTGACACTCCACACACCATCGTCACCCTTCGTGAGTGCAACAGGTGCTGAAAACAATTCACCCTCCATCTGCACGCTCTTTGCATCGGGAGCATTGAGGCGGAAAGTGACCTTTCCATCTGCATAGTCGGGAGAGGTGACCTGTCGGGGGAACAGGCGTGCCATCGTGGCACCCGTGAACTGCTGCTCCTGACCTGTACGTTCCAAAGCCGGCTTGCCGTTTTTCATCGCCTCTTCGGAGGCTGTAGGATTGAAGAGCAGGCGCAATGACTTGTCGAGGAAATACTTGGCATTCATCCAAGTATGACCGTACTTGTCATGCGTAAACTCCTTCACACTACGAATGCCGTGCTTGTCGAGGTGCTCCATGTAGTCACGTGCATTTCCAAAAAGGAAATCATCGGTGCCCACACCCAACCAGAAGAGGTGAATCTTCTGATTTGTATCGGCAGCATGATCATATACACCAGGGATTTCAGTTGCCGTGAATGAACTGTAAGAGCAAAGGTAAGAGAACTTGTCGAGGTTGCGAAGCCCGATTCCCAATCCTTGGTTTCCTCCACGTGAGAAACCGCCGATGCCACGATGGTCGCGGTCATTGATGGTGCGATAGTGACTCTCCACATAGTTCATCAAATCGCCTGTGATGTCATCACCCACCACATCGCGCATCATGCCCATACCGCCGAAACCGCCAAATCCACCAGCAGGAGCCGGCGCTGGAGGCAATAGTTTTGTTGGGTTGCCATAGGGAAGCACGACAATCATCTCAACAGCTTTTCCTTCAGCAATCAGGTTGTCGAGGATGTAGTTCACGCGGCCCACCTTATAATATACTTCTTCCGTATCGGTCGTACCGCTCAACAGATAGAACACGGGGTACTTCTTGTTCTTGTCGGTCTCATACTTAGGAGGAAGATAGACGACGGCGTTGTTCACGCCCTTTAAACTCTTGGAATAGTAATGAAGGTATTCCACCTTTCCGTGTGGCACATTCTTGATGTCGTGAGCCAAAGAGCCATTCTCTGCAGGGATTTCCAAGAGACTGTTCTTGAAACCTTCATTGGGGAAGTATTGCGGGCAGAGCGGGTCCATCACACTGACACCATCCACCACAAAGCAGTAAGGGTACATATCAGGAGCAGCAGGACCGAGCGTGGCTGTCCACACACCGTCAGCCCCCTTCGTCATGGGGTTTCTGCCTGCGAACTGCACATCCACCTCCACATTCTTGGCATTAGGATTCTCATATTTGAAGGTCACCGTGCCATCCGCATTGCAAACAGTCGATTGCTTGACCTTTTGTGCCATGGTAGCGGCTGCACAAAGGCAAGCCGCTACACACATATACAATTTTAGTTTCATATTATTTTTCTATTTCACCACAAAGTCAAGGCTTTGCAGGTCTTTGTCGAGTGAAGAACTACCATAGAGAATCTGATAACGTCCGGGACGCGTGGAGAGTTCATCGATGGATGGGTCATAGTATTCAAAAGATTCACCATCAAGAGTGATCGTTGCCTGTGCAGTCTGACCTGCATTGAGGAAGAGTTTCTGGAAACCCTTGAGCGACTTGATAGGTGCTTCAGGGTAGTCGAGCGCCTTCACATATACCTGAACGATTTCAGCACCTTCACGCTTACCTGTGTTGGTCACAGGAACAGTGAGGGTCACCTTGCCGTCAGCGGTCATAGATGACTTAGAGAGTTTGCCCTTGCCATACTCAAAAGTAGTATAAGAAAGACCATAACCGAAGGCATACTGCGGTACCCCCTTGAAGTAACGATAGGTGCGGTTCTCCATGCTATAATCCGTAAATTCGGGCAGGTCATTGTTGGAACGATAGAAAGTGACTGGCAACTTGCCGCTTGGGTTGAAATCGCCGAAGAGCACTTCAGCCAATGCCTTGGCACCACCCTGGCCAGGATACCATGCCTGAAGGAGTGCGTCGTACTGTCCCTCCACGCTACCGAATGCAATGGCTGAGCCAGAGCAGTTCACGAAGACAACAGGCTTGCCTGTGGCATGCATGTCCTTGACAAGACGCTGCTGTACGGCAGGCAGTTCGATGTCAGCCTTGTCACCGCCTTCACCTTCCATACGGGCAGAGATACCACCGATGATGATGATGGCATCCATGTCCTTCACCTCGTTGGCAAGTTCAGTGAACTCGATGAGTTTGCGCTCGCAGATGTCACCACGCAACATGGCAAAGTTACCATTACCATGCTTGTATTCAATCACGACATCGTAGGTCTCGCCAGCCTTCACAGGGAAAGACTTGTAGTTGGCACCACCACGACCGAAGCCGAAGCCAAAGCCACCACGACCGCCGCCCTTAGATTCTTCCACGACGTTGCCGTTGATCTTGAGCACATAACCATTATCAGTGCTGAGCGTGTATTGCATATCACCTGTGAAGGTAGCCTTGTACTTACCAGAAAGACGGACAGACAGCGTATCCTTGCTGACACCCTGAGCAAAGCCCCATGCGCCGAAGGTGGAGAAGTTCAGTTCGTTGTAATAGTTGGTCACGGCAGGCTTGCCACTCAGACTGTTGTTGTTGAAGAATTCAGCCATGATGCCCTTGCCGTCGTTGAATTCCTGCAAGTGGTGGATGGTCGTGTAGCCGTCAGACAGTTCGCAAGCCTTCTTGTAGAACACCTCCGTGTTAGGCAAAGCATTCTTGATGCCCTCAAGCAGTGAATGCTGATGTGCCTTCGTAGGTGTACCGCCATAGTTTCCGTTGAGCAGTTCCACATCGTCGGCATTAGGACCTAACACAGCGATGCGCTTGAGATTCTTCGAAAGAGGAAGCACACCCTTGCTGTTCTCAAGCAGCACCATTGACTCGCGTGCAGCCTGAACGGCGAGGTCGTTATTGGACTCACTGCTGATCACCTCTGGTTTGAGGTTTGCCCAAGGAAGCATCTCGGCTGGATCGAACATACCCAATTCAAAACGTCCGTAGAGTGTCTTGCGCAAGTGATAATCAAGTGTGCTCTCCTGAATGAGACCTTTCTCCAAAGCCTCCGTAAGCACCATGAACACCTTACCGCACTCGAGGTCGGTACCGTTCAACACTGCATCGACAGAAGCCTCCAGTGGACCAGCGTGAGTCTCATGCTGACCACGGTTGTAGAAGTTATTGATTGCATCGCAGTCTGTAAGGACGATGGCATCGTAGCCCCACTTGTTGCGGAGAATGTCAACCAGCAGACGGTCACTCGTACAGCAAGGCTTGCCCTCATAACGGTTGTAGGCACACATCACCTCACGCACATTGCCTTTCTTCACCAATGCTTTGAAAGCTGGGAGATAGGTTTCCCAAAGGTCACGCATGGAAACTGAAGCATTGAAGGAGTGGCGCTGAGGCTCTGGGCCGCTGTGTACAGCATAGTGCTTGGCACAAGCGTGGGTCTTGAAATACTTGTCGTCATCACCCTGCATACCGAGAACGGTCTGCACACCCAAAACGGCATTCAGATAAGGGTCTTCACCACAAGTTTCCTGACCACGTCCCCAACGGGGGTCACGGAAGATGTTCACGTTTGGACACCAGAAAGTCAGTTCCGGGTTGCCAGGATAGTAAGTGACACCCATTGGCACATTGAAGAGTTTAGGGTCATTGTGGTCGGTACGGTTCCAGTTGGCACGTGCCTCGTCAGACACAGTTGAGAACACCTCATACATCTGCTGAGGATTGAAAGCAGCCGCCATACCGATAGGCTGTGGATATACGGTGTAGTCTCCCTGACGCACACCGTGACAAGCCTCGCTCCACCAGTTGTAGGAAGGAATGCCCAGACGATCGACAGAGACGGACTTGTTCATCATCAAACCCACCTTCTCCTCGGGAGTGAGCAGAGAAAGAAGGTTCTCCACACGCTCTGCGTAAGAAAGTGACGTGTTCTGATAAGGATACTTCTCTGGAGCAGGTCCCTCGCTGACCATCGCCTTGATGGAAAGCGCACCAAGGGTGTTGCCGTTTTTGTCGAACAATGCCACGCTACGGAAACTCTTCCCGATGGATTTGGCAGGATTGAACACGACCATCACCGTGGCAGACTGACCTGGGGCTACTGCCTCATCGTCATACTGTGCCAGGATGCACTCGCAACTGGGTTCAGCCTTACCGATGGTAACGGGTGCCTTCGACTTGTTCTTGAATGTGAATGTGTGACAAATGGCGCCTTCTGCCGCATTGACAGTTCCGAAATCATACTCGTAGGAGTCGAACGAAACAGCACTCTTCTTTTGTGCCCAAACAGGTGCTGCAAGGAGCATGGCACAAAAACTAATTGCAAATAGTTTCTTCATTGTTAATGATTTGATAAAAGATAATAATAGGTTTTGGTGACAAAGATACGGAAAAATTAGGAATGAGGAGTCTGGAATGAAGAATTATTTGCCGTCTTTGGCATTTTTTATAGGAAATAGTAACAAATCGCAAAATGCCAAACGCTAAACTCCAAACTTTTCCGTACATTTGCAATGTAAACAAACCAAATTGACAATACGCATGAGAATTTGTTATATAGTGGCAATGGTGGCAGAAGCCCAACCATTCATCGAGAGATACGGTATCAGGAAAGTGGAGGGATTTTTCGCCCCACTCCCTTGCGAACTTTATGAGGGAGAAGTGAACAATGTCACGCTCAATGTGGTGCTGAACGGTCAGCAACAAGGCAGCGACCTCGTGGGATGCGAGGCTGCTGCAGTGGCAACCCTCAGTGCCATCCAACGATTGCATCCTGACATTGTGGTAAATTCAGGCACTTGCGGTGCCTTCCGCGAGAAGGGTGCCGACATTGCCGAAGTGTATATCGGCAACGGGGTGATGTTTCACGACCGCCGTGTGCCAGGCGATGACGCATGGGGTACACAGAGCCTTGGCAACTACCCTGTGTGGGAAGGAAGCCCAGCACTGGCAAAAGCATTGGAATTGAAAATGGGCAAGGTCACGACGGGCTCATCGTTGGACATGCAACCCTGTGACCTTGAGATGATTCAAAAGCATGGCGGGGAACTCAAAGATATGGAAGGAGCCGCTGTGGGATTTGTCTGCTCCTTGTTCAAAACCCCCATTCTCTATGTCAAGTCTGTCACCGACCTCTGTGACAGCGGTGCAGAAACTTTCGAAGAGTTCTCCCGCAATCTCCACAAGGCATGCGAAGCACTGAAAACTGCGAACGAGCAAGTGATTGACTACCTGACAAAAAGAGTGAACTGGTAAGAACAACACCGATTATCTGAAAAAACGTACCCCTCGACTACGATGTGCCGTAGTCGAGGGGTACGCCCTTTTGTACCCGAGGGGTACACTTTTATTCATTTGTATTCTCCTCTTCCAGAGAGTGGAACGAACTACCGTCAAAGCAGTGTGTACACACTTGGCACTTCTCAAGTCCTATCGCATTCACAATGGTTTCCAACGAGGAGAACTTGAGGCTGTCGAGGTTGAGTCGATGGGCTATCTCTGCCACCATCGCCTTGTATTCGGGTGAATCGGTTGTGGCATATGCTTTGATGCGCTCAGCAGACACCTCCACATTCTGTGCCGTCTGTGCATCCGCCAGCATGGTGGCTGTACGCGAATGCGTCTCGAGGTCTTTGATGACACGGCGTGTGATCAACTCCAATTCCGACTTGCTGGCAGAGAAGTTCACGAACGGACAAGCATAAATCAGTGGAGGACAGGCAATACGCATGTGCACCTCCTTCGCTCCCAAATCTTTCAGCACCTTCGTGTTCTCTCTCAACTGTGTACCTCTCACGATGGAATCATCGCAGAAAAGACAACGCTTACCCTTCAGCATATCTTTGTTGGGAATGAGTTTCATTTTCGCCACGAGGTTGCGCACTTCCTGACTTGGTGGCATGAACGAGCGAGGCCATGTAGGCGTGTATTTGCTGATGCCACGCTGATAAGGGATGTGACTGCCGGCACTGTAACCCACAGCCATGCCGATGCCCGAATCGGGGATGCCACCCACACAATCCACTTCCGTTTCGTCCGTTTCGCCCATCACGCGTCCCGTCTCGAATCGTACCTCTTCCACGTTCTTTCCTTCATACGACGAGGTGGGGAACCCATAATATATCCAGAGGAAGGAACAAATCTGCATCTTCTTGTTGGGCTTGCGCAACTGCTCCATACCATCGGCACGCAGACGCACAATCTCGCCTGGACCCACAAAGTATGTCGTTTCGTAACCCAAATTAGGGAATGCCGTGTTCTCGCTGGTAGCAGCCATCGCGCCCTCCTTCTTGCCAATGATGATAGGTGTACGTCCCCAAGCATCGCGGGCAGCAATGATGCCATCCTCCGTCAGCAACAACATGGAGCAGGAACCTTTCACAACCTGGAACACATTCTCAATACCTTCCACAAATGTCTTGCCCTGCACAATCAGCACGCCAATCAACTCTGTCGGATTGATCTTTCCCGACGAGAACTCAGACAGGTACATGTTCTCGTCCAAGAGTTTGGAGGCAATCTCCTCCATATTGTTGATTTTCGCCACCGTCACAATCGCGAAACGCCCCAAGTGACTGTTGAACAGCATCGGTTGTGCATCGGTGTCACTGATGATACCAATGCCCGACTCGCCTTCAAACTTAGACAGTTCCGCCTCAAAACGTGTACGAAAATAAGTGCTCTCCAGATTATGGATGGCGCGGTAGAACCCCTTTTCCTTACTATACGATGCCATACCTCCGCGTCGTGTACCGAGGTGTGACTGATAGTCTGTGCCATAGAAAAGGTCTGCCGCACATTTTTCCATTGATACGGTCCCAAAAAAACCTCCCATAAATAATAATGTGTTTGAAATCGGGTACAAAGGTACGAAAAAGTTTAGAGTTTAGTGTTTAGTGTTTAGTGATTTGTTACTATTTCCCATAAAAAAACGACCAAGATGACAAATAATTCCTCATTCCTAACTTCTCATTCCCAATTTTTCCGTATCTTCGCCACACAAAACCTACAAGACCATGAGAAAAAGAGCAGATTATATCCAGAGCATAGAGATCAAGGCTCTGTGGAAAGGTGGCAGACACATCATCTGGCACTTGCAACCTGACGTGAACATCCTCAGTGGCATCAACGGTGTGGGCAAAAGCACCATCATCAACCATTCGGCACGCACGCTGGCGGAGATTGACCGCGACGAGATTGTGCCGAAAGAGGCTCCACAGGGGGTGACCATCAAACTGATGCCTGAAGACGCCTCCTACATCAAGTTTGATGTCATCCGTTCGTTCGACCGTCCGCTGCTCCACAGCGACCTGTTAGAAAAACTCTCCGACTCGCGGGTGAAGACGGAACTGGATTGGCAAATCTACCGTTTGCAAAAGAGGTTCCTCGACTATCAGGTGAATATCGGCAACCGTATCATCGAACTGCTGACCAGCGGAGACCCCGACGACCAGATGAAGGCTGCGGAGGTGAGTGCGCCCAAAAAGCAGTTTCAAGACATGATTGACGAACTGTTTGCCGACACAAACAAGAAGATTGACAGGCAAAGCAACGAAATCCAGTTTGTGCAGACAAACGGTAACGGAACCACCGAGATGATTACACCCTACCAACTCTCCAGCGGTGAGAAGCAGATGCTTGCCATCCTGCTGACCGTACTGGTGGAGAACAGAGAACCATATGCCTTGTTGATGGATGAACCCGAAATCTCGCTCCACATCGACTGGCAGCAACGTCTCATCGACCTGATACGGCAACTCAACCCGAATGCCCAAATCATCCTCTCCACCCACTCCCCTGCCCTCATCATGGATGGATGGATGAGCAATGTGACGGAAGTGGGAGATATCAGTAATTAAGTGAATAGTGAAAAGCGAAAAATCTAAGTTACTTTTGCAAATGAAAAGCCAACAAGCTGAATGGCAGGTTACTTGAATTTTTCACTTTTAACTTCTATGGCTTATGGCACGTCATTTGCTTTCCAACATCAGTTCCGCCTATATCGAGGCTGCGAACCGTTTGCGACCAAAGACCCGCAAACGGAAGATTGTGGCGTATGTGGAATCGTATGACGACATCTTCTTCTGGCGGGACGTGCTGAGTGAGTTTGAGGACGAGAACACCGCGTTCGAGGTGATGCTGCCCAGCCGAACCAACTTGAACCGTGGGAAGAAAACTGCATTGATGAACAAACTTGGAGAGTCTTTAGGAGGATACATGATTGCCTGCGTGGATGCCGACCTCGACTATCTCTTGCAGCGTCACACACCTTCCTCCCAAAGGATGCTTGACAACCCCTACGTGCTGCACACCTTTGCCTATTCCATCGAGAGTTTCCAGTGTTATGCACCCTCACTGCACAATGTGTGTGTGATGGCAACGCTGAACGACCGTGACATCTTCAACTTCGAGGAATATTTGCGACAATATTCTGAAATCATCTATGAACTATTTATCTGGATGGTGTGGTTGCATCGGCGTGGACGCTATAATGACTTCCCTTTGACCAATTTCAACAATATCATATCGGTGGAGCAACTCAATGTATTCAAGCCCATCGATGCACTTGAACGTGTGCGCAAGCAGGTGAACCGCAAATTGGCTTGGCTTCAGCAACACGTGAAAGATGCCAAGGGGAAACTCACCCCGTTGAAACAGGAACTTGCCGAACTCGGAGTGAGAAAAGACAACACCTATCTCTTCATCCAAGGGCACCACCTGATGGAAAATGTGGTGGATGCCGCTCTGACCCCCGTGTGCACCATCCTTCGACGCGAACGGGAAAAAGACATCAAGATGCTGGCACGGGGCAACAGCCAGCAGATGAACAACGAACTCTCCTGCTATTCCCACAGCCAGTTCCAACCAGCCCAGATGCTACGTCGCAACACCCAATATAAGGATTGCGACGCCTATATTATGCTACGGAACCAAGTGGCTGATTTCTTGCAGAGACAACAGAACAAGAACTAAGTACAGGGGATGTCGAAAATGAAACGTGCTCCTTCTGTGTAGGTGGAATCGAGCACAAGTGTGCCTCCCAACAAATGTGCATATTGTTGAGACAGTCCAAGTCCAAGTCCTAACCCTTCGCTGAAACTGTCAAGTTTGACGAAGGGAATAAACACATGGTCACGCTCCGCCTCGGTGATGCCCACACCTTTGTCCTCGATGACGAAGCGCAGGGTGGTGCTGTCCATCAATGTCAGCGTCATACCCACTTCTTTGCCTGACGCGAACTTCTTCGCGTTGATGAGCAATTCGCTCAAGACTCTGTTGAGGTAGAGACGGTTGGTGTGTATCGTGAAGTGGTCGGGCAGGGTTGTCGTGAGGTTCAGAACCACGTCGTGCGGTGCTTTCTCTTCGAACGACTTGATGACTTTCTGCACCGCAGGAATGACCTCCACCTCCTTGGACAAATCGAGTTTCTGCCCGCCATCCATGCGGGACACATCGAAAATCATCGTGGACATACGCTTAATCGTGTCTGCGTTCTGCTTCATGGTCTCCACAAAGTTCACCACTTCCTCTTTGGGCAGGAGGGTGAAGGTCTCGCGCAACACTTGCATGAAGCCTGCTATAATGTTGAGGGGTGTGCGTATCTGAAGGGACACGTCATGGATGAACGCGGCTTTCCGTCGGCCGGCATCTTCTATGAGGGCGTTGGCGGTCAGCAGTTCGCTGTTGCGCCTTTCGGCCTCATCGTTCACCCGCTGCATGTCGCTGATGTTTGCATTGATGGACTGCTGCATCTGTACAAAACTGTTTTGCAGATGCCCTACCACATCGACGCGGTTGCTTGAAGGGAGGGGCTTGTGGTAGTGTCCGGCTGCGATGTGGCGTGACTGCTGTGCCAGTTGGTCGAGCGGACGGATGAAATGCTGGACTATTTTCCAGCAAACTATAAGCATCAGCACCAAACCGATGACAAGCAGCGGGATGAGGATGTAGCCCAAACGGTTGTAGCCTGCAAAAATCTCACTTTCAGGACAGACGAGGGCGATGCTCCATGTGGTGCCTTTCAACGGCTGATAGAACACGATGCAAGGTTTCCCGTCCACATTGACACGCATGTTTCCAGTCTTTCCCGAGGTCATTTCGTGTCCCAACACAATGATGTCGTGATGTTTATGGGCATCAACGGATGAGAATATGCTCTCCTTCACCAATTTCAACCTGTCGGGGTGGACAAAATAGCGTCCGTCTGTGCCAAGCATCATGCAGTATGAGTGAGGATACAGCTTTTCGGCAGTGATGGCACGGGAAAGCCATTCGATGGAAAGGTCTGTGGAGATGACGCCAATGAAGTCGCCTTGCGGATTCTTCAAAGGCTTGCAATAAGATGCAATCATGACGGGAGATGAGAGTGTCCCCTCATTGAAGTCGTTGAAGGGATCGACCCAACATGCCTCATTCCGCTCACGAGGAGTCTTGTACCACACCTTCTCATAATAGTTGTACTTTCCTTCGATGACGGTTTCTATCGTGTCGTACCCCCTCAGAGAATAGACGGAAAAGGGGGTGCCGAACTGAGGGAAGAATTCGGGTTCCATGGTGATGGAGCATCCGTTGACATTGGGATTGAGTTCAACCACACGACGAGTGTAGTTGTAAAGGGAATCGGGCTGGAGATTTTTGATTGCCAACCATTCCATGTTGTCGGTGGCTTTTTCCACTTCGTCAAGGTATCCCGTCACCCGCAAGGCGGTGTTCTCAAGCATGCGGGTGGCATGTTCCATCGCCTCCTGCTTCACGAGCTGCCGTGAGCGTTGGAAGAGGAAGCCGAGGCTGAGGACGAACACCATCACCACAAATAGCAAGATGCCTAAACTCAGCTTCAGCGACAACGAGCGGTTGATATGGAAGAATACGCTTTTCATGAGTTCGGCCTATTTTTTGTTTCGCTTTCTTCCCCTGCAATTCGGTCGAGTACAGACGAGGCCGTCTTGTCCTCGCCGTCCTTCTTGTTCTTCTTGGGGATGTCAAGCATCTGGTCTAACAAATCAGTGATAGTCTTCGTGTGGTTCATCACATCCTCCGACATGGACACGACATCATCCTTCTTCAATTCGGCATGACGTGCCGACAAGTCATCGACAATGGCCACGATACCTTTGATGGGCAGAATCATCTTGTCGGCAATCTTATGGATAAGATTCATCTTTATGTTGTCAGCATCCTTCACCTCTTCATGGATAGCACCCAAAGTTTCATTTTGCTCCTTGAGGTTACGGGACAACTTCCTCATCTGCTGAATGTGGCGATACAGAGATGTCTGCATGGTACCAAAACTGTTTTGCAACACACCTATCTCATCCGTCCTGTTCGTGGAGGGTATCGTGCCCGAATAGTTGCCTCGCGCAATGCGCTGTGCCGACTTTGCCAACTTGTTGAGCGGAGCCAATTGGCGGCTGACGAAACAGAAGCAGAAGGACACAATCAGCACGATGCCCAGCAGGATGATGACTGTCATGTAGGATTGCTGCCGGTGGCTGGCTTCGAAGATGTCGCTTTCAGGACAAACTATGCAGGCACTCCAATGCTTGTTGTTGAGCGATTTGAAAAGCACGTATGAGCCCTTGCCGAACAAACGGACAGAGCGGCATCCCGACTCGCCTGCCAGCATGGATTCCACAAGTTCCCCCACTCGCTCGTCGGGTTCCTGTCTGGCAACATCACGCAACATGCTATGGTAGAGTTTCGTGCTGTCAGGGTGGATGATGTAGGAACCTTGCACACCCAACATCGTACAATAGGAATGGGGGAAAGGCTTCGAGTCAAGCACGACACGGGACAGCCATGCCACTGAAATGTCGGCAGCCATCACACCCACAATGCTCCCCTGCTTGTCATGGATGGGCATGCAGCAAGACACCACAGTGGAGTTGACGGTGTCATTTGGCACATGTGGCCGCACCCAGCAAGTCAAGTTCTCCTGCTTGGGTATATTGTACCAATTGACCTGCCAATAAGGCACATCGCTAAATATGTCCGGCTCAATCACCAATGGGTCATGAGTAACCCTGATTTCATCCTTGTCTTCCTCCATGCGGTAGGTGTACGTGATATAGGACTCACCCTTCTCCTTGTAGTAGCCTGGCTCAAAAGCAATGGCACACCCCGTGATGTCGGGATTGCTCTCCAGCATCTTCACGCTATACGTCACCATCGCATCGGGATTGTCCAGATGCTGCTCTACATTCCAAAGCATGTTTCTCGTCGCCACTTCCACTTTGTGCAACTGATTGTCAATTTGCAGCACCTTACCATCAAGCATCTGCTGTGTCTTTGCCAATGATTCCTGTTCAATTGCATGGTGGGAGTATCGGAACATAATGACAAGGGCAGCCACAAACAAGATGGTCACCGACATCAATACCCATAAGCTGATTCGTGCAGAGAGTGTTTTACGAAAATATTGAACTATTTTAATCAAAGGCTTCTTTCTGTTATAATACAACAAGAATTTCTTATTCCTGTTTTGAGCACAAATATACAAGTTTTATGTATATAAGAAGAATTTTTTTTTCAAAAAAATGTTGTTCCCTCATAAAAAACATCGTTCGGGCATGATTGCGAGTGCCTTTTTATGACTTTTCCACAAAGAACGGGAAAAAGCGGGACTGCACCCATCCAGGCACAGTCCCGCTTGCATGTTCATCACAAAGTGACAAAAAATCACTTCACCTTCAGACGAATCACGTTAGCCGAATAAGGTTCAACCGTCAGTTTCATCTTCTTCGCAATCTTGACATCCTTCGTCTGAGGAGCCACAGGCTGAGCGTCGAAGTTGTTCTCAGCATCAATCGAGGCATTGCTGATGGTGGTCATCGGAGCCACAGATGGGAAGCCCTTGAACTTGCCCAAGTCGATGGTGGCAGTCTTTGCTTCAGCAGCGGCATTGATGAGTTTAATGTACAACTCACCCTTCTCCGTGTTGAGCACAGCCGAAGTGCCTTGATACTTGTCACCGCCCTCGAACTTAGCCACATCGCCATAGTAGTAGTCGCCAGAAGTGGTGCCGAACATCTGCTGCACGTAGTAACTGCAAGTGTAGATGACCTTCTCGTTGTCGAAGTAGATGAGGTCAGGATTCCAACTCTCGTGGTTCTTCTTGCAGAAGAGAGGAGCATAACTTGTCATGGTCACCACGTCGCCGTTTCGTTCGATGCCAAGAAGATAGAGACCTTCGTAAAGCGCATCAGCCAGTTTCTTATCCTTAGCGGCATATTCACCCAAATAAACCTTTGTCTTGCGGTCGCGTGGGTAGTTGTCATAGTTGGCTTGGTTGTCGAGGAAGTAGTTGCGTGGCTCGTAGTAGTGCTCATCCAGAATGTCCACACCTGTCTCTTCTGCAATCCTCCAACCGTTCTCGAAGTCAGGATTGCCCTTGTGAGAGCCAGGACCTGCTGTGCCGACAATCACAATGTCAGGATATTTCGCACGTACACGATCATATATGTACTTGAAACGCTCCTCAAACTCCTTCGTAATCTTCTCCTCGTTGCCGAGACCCAGATACTTCAGGTTGAAAGGCTTGGGGTGACCTGCTTCCGCACGCACCTTACCCCACTTGGTGTTCACGTCGCCGTTTGCCCACTCAATGAGGTCAAGCGCTTCGTTCACCCATTCATCCATCTCGCTCATAGGCACAGCATCCTGAGCCTGAGTGCGCATGTTCCAGCCACCATTCGTACCCTGGCAGTTCACGCCACAAGGAAGAATAGGAAGTGGCTCCATGCCAAGGTCTTCGCAGAACTGGAAGTACTCATAGTAACCGAGACCCATTGACTGGTGATAGCCCCAAGTGTTCTTCAAGCCGCGACGTTGCTCCTTCGGACCCACCGTCGTCTTCCAGCGGTAAGTGTCCCAGAAACCGTCACCGCCACCATGCACCACGCAACCGCCAGGGAAACGCATGAACTTAGGCTCCAGACCTGCCAGCGCCTCAGCGAGGTCCTTGCGCAAACCATGACCCTTGTAAGTGTCCTGTGGCATCAGCGAAACCATATCAATGTCAAGGTCGCCCTGAGTCAGCACCAAAATCTGCAAACTGGCATTTGTGCAGTCCTCCGCTGACGTCAGCGTGGCCTCATATTTTTTCCAAGCAGCGTCACCCACATTCAGCGTGGTCTCAGCCAACACGGTAGGCTGAGCGCCCCATCCCTGTCCTGGCTTCACCAGCACCACACGCACCTGCTTTGCAGCACCAAAGTTGCGGAAGAACACGGAGAAGTCATACTTCGCACCAGCCTTCACGCTGATGCCGTCGAAACCGTCGTTCTCCAAGCCAAAGCCCTTCCAACCTGCATAGTCGTAATACTCCTTCACACGCTCCGTGTGCAGACGCATATAGGTAGGGTTGTTAGGATGGATGGGGTTGTCCATGCGTACCTGCAACATACCCAGCGAATGACCCGGACGTGCCGTTTTCCATGATGTACCAGGTCCCCATCCGTCACGCTCGTTAGGATTGTACTCAAACGAGCCATTCTCTATCAACTCAGCATACAAACCACCATCAGCCGAGTAACTGATGTCTTCGAAGAAGATGCCGATGAGTTCCCTACTGATTTTCTTACCTCCTGCAGGAGCCTTCACTTTCTGAGCCGAAGCCGACAGCGGTGCTCCCAAAAATGCTGCAAGCGCAACAGCCTGCATAACGTTTCTGAATGACATAAGTTATTAAGTTTTTGTGTTGGTTATTAAGTTTTCGGGCACAAAGATACAAAAAAGTTGAAAGTTGAAAGTTGAGAGTTGAAAGTTTTTTTTATTTGATGTCTTTTTTTCTTGAAAAAGTAACAATTCTCATCCTTTTTTCTTTTTTCATTTTCTCATTCTTTCATTTTTTCATTTTTTTCCCTACCTTTGCACCTCAAAACTTAAAAACTTAAAACTCAACATAATGAAAGATTTCGTACAAGAACTCACATGGCGTGGAATGATACACCAGATGATGCCCGGCACTGACGAACTGCTCAAGAAGGAGCAGGTGACGGCATACCTCGGAATCGACCCCACCGCCGACTCTCTCCACATCGGACACCTTTGCGGCGTGATGATGCTCCGCCATTTTCAACGTTGCGGCCACAAGCCCCTCGCCCTTATTGGCGGTGCCACAGGCATGATTGGCGACCCTTCGGGCAAGAGCACCGAGCGCAACCTGCTCGACGAGGAGACCCTGCGCCACAATGTCGCTTGCATCAAAAAGCAACTCTCTCATTTCCTTGATTTCGACAGCGATGCACCCAACCGCGCAGAACTGGTGAACAACTACGACTGGATGAAGGACTTCAAGTTCCTCGACTTTGTCAGGGACATCGGCAAGCACATCACCGTCAACTACATGATGGCAAAGGAATCCGTTCAGAAGCGTCTCAATGGTGAGGCACGCGACGGCCTTTCCTTCACAGAGTTCACCTACCAACTCCTTCAGGGTTACGACTTCTACTACCTCAACGAGCATAAAGGCTGCAAACTCCAACTCGGAGGTGCCGACCAGTGGGGCAACATCACCACTGGTTCTGAACTCATCCGCCGCATGAACGGCAAGGAGTGCTTTGCCCTCACCTGCCCACTCGTGACGAAGAGCGACGGCAAGAAGTTCGGCAAGACCGAATCGGGCAACGTGTGGCTCGACCGCAACTACACCTCACCTTACCAGTTCTACCAGTTCTGGCTCAATGTGCCCGACGAGGATGCCAAGCGCTACATCAAGATTTTCACCTCATTGGAGAAGGAAGAGATTGATGCCCTTATCGCCGAGCACGACACTGACCCTGGTCGTCGTGTGCTCCAGAAGCGACTTGCCGAGGAAGTGACCGTCATGGTTCACTCTCGCGAGGACTACGACATGGCTGTCGAAGCCTCCAACATCCTTTTCGGCAAATCAACCAAGGAGAGCCTTCTTAAACTCGACGAGCAGACCTTGCTCGATGTCTTTGCTGGTGTTCCCCACTTCGAAGTTTCCAAGAGCCTTTTCGAAGGCGAAGGCGTGAAACTTGCCGACCTGACGGTTGACCACGCGCAGGTGTTCCCCAGCAAGGGCGAAGTGAAGACACTCGTCAAGGGCGGTGGTGTGAGCGTCAACAAGGACAAGGCATCAGCCCCCGATCAACTGCTCACCGCAACCGACCTGCTCGACGGCAAGTACCTTCTCGTGCAACAAGGCAAGAAAAAGTACAGTCTCATCATTGCAAAATAAAAACATACGCTACGATACACCACACCGTCACGCCCACTTTCCAACAAGCACGAGCATCATTTTGACATGTGGATCACCTTTTCAGGATGTCCGTCATGGTATCATTGGATACATGGCGGACATCCTTTTGAATGTTTTACAAAGAAATCATGTTAAAACATCAATATTTTTTCATTTCTTACGTGGTATTTTCTTGTAAAACGTATATACATCACCATTCAGGTA
>SAMEA3663246__coassemble_44_pt1 | contig 67295 bp, 53 predicted proteins | sample SAMEA3663246__metabat2_low_PE_034 | metagenome-assembled genome bin SAMEA3663246 (sample SAMEA3663246) | pig gut metagenome | biome: pig gut; feature: pig-associated habitat; material: faeces | place: China | collected 2013
TATAAGAAATCTTCTTGTTTCAAGGGAGGAGTCCTTGGGCTCCTCCCTTTTTCGTTTCCTTCCTCCTTATGAGCTTGCTGTCAATTATCTCAGTTTGCAACTTCGATGACTTTGAACCCGAATCGGTCATTAGCGTTTTGATGACGACAACTTCTATTTTTGGGCAGATGTTTTGACGCTTTGAAGGCGTAAAGGGGTTCCATCGTAACTGAAAAGCGGTGAAACAGATGACAAAAAGAGAGTTTGTCAGCGCATAAACAGTCTAATGAACCGATTCGGGCTGAAGTGTCTGTGGCGAAAATGAATCCTGTGTGCATTTTTCTCGAGTGAACCTCAACAGACGTAACCCGTTGGACCTCAATTGACGTCTTCCAGCACGAAATAGGATGCGCTGGAAGAACGAAATATTTCACGCTGACAGTGTGAAATGAAATGCGCACCGTGCCGATGTAAGAGATCGGCGAGACCATGAAAAAGGAGGAGAATGCATCATTAGATAACTGAGGCGTGCTATCTGGAGGATGAACTGCACTTTTGCCGTTTTGACTTTTTTAACACTCCGTGATTAAACTATCTTGCTACATTAGCGTCATATAAAGTGTAAATCGTCTTTTAGATTGCAGCATAGGAAACGATAATACTAAACTTATAATCATAAAACCTAAAACAGCAGAATATGAAAAAGTTACTTATCACAGCACTCGCATTAGTGCTTGTTTCTGCAGTCGCAATGGCGCAGAACAATCGCCGCAACCAGCGTATGAATCCAGCAGAGATGTACACCAATATGGCGGAAAATCTTGCGAAGCAGTTGAAACTGAAAAAGGAAAAGGCTGAAACCTTCAAACTCCTCTATGTTGACTATCAGAACGCACGTCGTGCAGCACAAGGTGCAGCAGGCGACTTCACGGCAGAAGCACCAGATGTGAAGAAGATGACTGACGAAGAGGCAAACCAACTCATTCAGGAGCAGTTTGCATCTCAAGAGAAGCTATTGGCTGTTGATAAGGAATTCCTTCCAAAGTTCCTCGAAATCATCACACCTGTAGAAGCTGCACAGGTATTCGTTCCTCGTCTGAGCAGGGGTAGCATGATGGGCGGCAACATGGGTAACATGATGCGTGGCATGGGCGGTGCCGGTCGTATGGGCGGCGGAGGCTTCGGCGGCGGCGGCTTCGGCGGTGGCGGCTTCGGCGGTGGCGGCTTTGGCGGCTTCTGATCCGTATAGCGTTTAGGGCTTGGAGTGTAGAAAACGACTGACATGCACAAACATCTTACAGGTCGATGACTTCTATATTCCAAACCCTTAACGCTTATCTTCTAAAAAAGGCTTTTAGAAAAGAACACAACATAAATCATAATGGAAAAGATTAGTGTAAATCAGTGAGTGTCAATATATGATAGGTATGATTGTTTAGATAAAAAAAGGAGAATAAAATCGACGAAAAGACAAAAAATGCACTTGAAAAATAAAAAATCTTCTATTTTTCAGCCTTTTTTGTTCATTTGGTGGAAATTTCTCTGAGAGACGTAGTGATATGTGAATCTTATTTTTTAACTTTGCAATCAACATAAGTACCTATTATTATATATTAACTAACTCTGTTTTTTAGTAGGGAGCTTGGGATGTGAATCCAGGGCTTCCTTTTTTTGTGTGTCTTATCCCCCCCCTTGCTGTGAAAAGAAAATAATGGTGTCTTGCACAATAAATCGTGCAAAAAGGAGTTATTCTTATTGATGAATCATCGTATATGGACGAGTATTGTTCTCTTGGTGGCGTGTTCGCTGGCAGTGAGGGCACAGTGGGATGTGCAGTTTTCGGACTACACAGCCCTAAAGTCGTTTTATAATCCGGCTGTGTCGGGCACGGACGGCAGACTGAATGTGGCTGCAACGTATTCGATGCAGACGGTGGGTTATGATGATGCTCCTAACACCATCTATGTGGGTGCTGATTTGCCTGTGTATTTTCTGAATCCTCATCATGGTGCAGGCCTCAGTTTCTTCAGTGACAATGCGGGCATCTTCACCACCACGAGGATTGGTTTGCAGTATGCTTACAACCTGAAGGTAAGCCAGAAAGGCAGGCTGGCCGTGGGTGTGCTGGGCGTCATGATGAGCGAGAAAATTGCTTCTAAAAGTTTGAATATAGAGGAGAACAACGACCCCGCATTCCCTACGTCGGGGGCGAAAGGCAACAAGATTGATATGGGTGTGGGACTCTATTTCTATCATCCGAAACTGTGGCTGGGTGCTTCGGCACAACATTTGTTGGCACCAACGATTCTGATGGACAGACGGTATGAATTGGAAGTGCCCAGGATGTATTATTTAATGGGTGGATGCAATATTAAGTTAAAAAATACGTTATTATCCTTGCAACCGTCCTTTCTGGTGCAGTCGAATATGGACAGGTGGAGAGAAGATGTGCAGTGTAAGGTGGCATACGAGAAGGACGAAAAGAGATTCTATGGTGGTGTGGGCTACAGTCCGAACACCTCGGTGACATTCCTTGTCGGAGGTATGTTCCACGGCATCAATGTTGGCTACAACTACCAGATGTACACGTCGGGCGTAGGGTTGATAAATGGAAGCCATGAATTGGTGGTGGGTTATCAGACCGATCTCGACTTGTTCAAGAAGGGAAGAAACAAACATAAGAGTGTGCGGTGGCTGTAGAGGGGTGAGAGTTTAGGGTATAGAGTTGAGGTCTGAGGGTTGAGGTTTGAGATTGAAAAGAATATTATAAATATAAATAGCAGAATGAAAAAATTGTTATTTGCTATAAGTGCGGCAATCTTCGCCCTTGCAGTGGCGTCTTGCTTTTCCAGTATGGGAGGCGCGAATGCATCAGGCGGCGAAGTGACGGGCATCGGTGGCACATCGATGTCGGAACCTGCACCTTATGGCATGGTATTGGTGAAACGCGGAAGCCTCAAAATGGGTACGGAGAAGACCGATAGCCTTTGGGGTAAGGATGTCCCGACGAGAGATATCAGCGTGGATGCGTTTTGGATGGACGAGAAGGAGGTGACCAACTCCATGTATCGTCAGTTTGTTTATTGGGTGCGCGACTCCATCATCCGCGAGCGTCTGGCTGACCCTGCTTATGGCGGTGACGAGAGTTACAAGATTGAGGAGGACAAGTATGGTGAACCCGTCACTCCCCATTTGAACTGGAACAAGGCTTTGCCGCGCAATCCTGATGAAGATCAGGAACGTGCGATGGAGAGCGTCTATACCTATCATCCTGTGACAGGTGAGAAGATGCTGGATGTGAGCCAGTTGAACTACCGCTACGAGGTGTTTGACTATGTGATGGCTGCCAAGCGAAAGTATCGTCTTAACCCCAATGAGCGCAATCTGAATACCGACTTCGAGACAGACCCTAATGAGGTGGTGATGATTTCGAAGGACACCGCATACGTGGATGACGATGGCATCATCCATCGCGAAACCATCACTCGTCCTTTGAGCAGCATGTGGGACTTCGTCAACACGTACATAGTGAATGTATATCCCGACACCACTTGCTGGATCAATGACTTCCAGAATGCGGAAAATGAAGTGTATATGCGCCTCTATTTCACCCATTCCAACTATAACGAATACCCCGTGGTGGGTGTGAACTGGGAGCAGGCGAATGCTTTCTGCAACTGGCGCACCGACTTCTTGCTGAAGGGGTTGGGTCCACAGGCGAAGTTCGTGCAGCGTTATCGTCTGCCAACCGAGGCGGAATGGGAGTTTGCGGCTCGTGGAAAGGAGGGTAATGAACTACCTTGGTTACAAGATGGAGTGTCAAGTGACAAGGGGTGCTATTATGCCAACTTCAAGCCCGACCGAGGCAACTACACCAAGGACGGAAACTTGATTACCTCCAAGACGGGTATCTACAGTGCCAACTCCAACGGGCTCTACGACATGGCTGGTAATGTGGCAGAATGGACAAGTACCGTCTATACAGAGGCAGGTGTGCTTTCCATGAGCGACATGAACCCGACACTCACCTACAATGCAGCCAAGGAAGACCCTTATGCACTGAAGAAGAAGAGTGTGCGTGGCGGTTCGTGGAAAGATCCTGAAAGTTTCATCAAGTCGGCATGGCGCTCTTATGAGTACCAGAACGTAGGACGTTCCTTCGTCGGTTTCCGTTGCGTGAGGTCGCAGGTGGGAACAGCATCAAAAGCAAAGAAATAAGCAAACCCTCCCCTCACCCTCCCTGCGAGGGAGGGAGTGGTTACCAGAATCAATCAGAAGAAGTTAAGAACAAGCAAAAATAGTAGAATTCTCCCCCACAAACATTCTACTCCTCCCATTTAGGGGAGGCGGGGGAGGGGTCTTTATGGCAACACAATATACAGGCATACAGAAATGGCTCCGCACCAAGCGGGGGCAAACTTTCTTGAACTATGCATACAGTTGGGGTGCATCCGTCGTGATTGCAGGTGCCCTTTTCAAACTCACCCACATTGACGGAGCCGATATCATGCTGTGGCTTGGTATGGGTACAGAGGTCATCGTGTTCTTTTTGGCAGGTTTCGAACCTCAAGAGAGCATGGATGCACAGGAATTGGCAGAAGAAGTGGCTGAAAATGCGGCCATCGCGGCACAAACCAACACTTCTCTTTCCGAAGAGACTGTGGCTGCCTTAGCCAATGCTGCCACAGGTATGGCAAATGCTTCTTACGGAGGTGGCGGCACTGTGGTTGCTGGTGGTGGCGTGCCTGCGGGAGGCACCATTGTCATCAATGGTAGCGGGTCGGGTAATGCTGGTTCAACTGATGGCGGCATTCAGCAGCCTTCAGCCCCTGTCGATGCAGCCCAACTGGCAGAGAACATCTCCTCAGCTCCTGTCTTTCGTTCGGCTCAGTTCCAGAGTATGGCACCTGAAATGCAGGAGGCAACCAAGGCATATGTGGAACAACTCACCGAACTCACCGACACGCTCAAGAAAGTGGCAGAGCAGAGTGCTCGTCTCACCCGCGACAGCGAGGAGATGGAGAACATGAACCGCACCCTCACAGGCATCAACCGCTTCTACGAGATGCAACTCAAGAGCGTCGGCACACAGTCGGCTACCATCGACGAGGTGAACGAGCAGACGCGCAAACTTGCTGGTCAACTCCAGGAACTCAATGAGGTATATACCAAGATGGTTGAAGCTTTGAAGATGAAGATTGCCTAATGGACAATGCACTATTTACAATGTACAATTGATGCTCCCGCGCTGAACACATACATACGACGCATGGTGAATCTGTAAATTGTAAATCGTCAAATTGGAAATGAAGATATGATTAGAAAGAAGTTAAGTCCGCGCCAGAAGATGATCAATCTGATGTACGTTGTGCTCATGGCAATGCTTGCGCTCAACGTGTCGTCCGATGTGCTCGAAGGCTTCTCGCTCGTGGACGAAGGTCTGAATCGTACCAAAGTCAATTCGACCACGCAGAACGAGGCAATATATAAGGAACTGGATGCTGCCATGAAACAGAATCCGGAGAAGACGCGTCAGTGGTATGAGAAGGCACAGCAGGTGCGCAAGATGTCCGACTCGCTCTACACCCTTGCAGAGAACTTGAAGTGGGAGATTGTGCGCGAGGCTGACGGGAGCGATGCCGACCTTAATAATATAGAAGGGCGCGATAACCTTGAAGCAGCCACCCATGTCATGCTGGCATCGGGTGTGGGTAAGGGCGGTCAACTGAAGAAGGCAATAGAGACCTACCGTGACGGCATCACGAAGATGATTAACGATGAGGGGCAGAAGAAAATCATCCGTGACAACCTCTCTACTGATGTGCCAAAGAAAGCCAAGTTGCAAGGTAAGAACTGGCAGGAGTATATGTTTGAGAACACCCCTGTGGCTGCTGCTGTCACCTTGCTCACCAAGTTGCAGACCGACGTGCGCCATGCTGAAGGTGAGATGCTCCACCAGTTAGTGGCAAACATCGACGTGAAGGATGTGCGTGTGAACGAGATCCAAGCATTGGTCATCCCCAGCACACAGACCGTGGTGAGAGGAGGAAAATTCTCCGCACAAATCATCATGGCGGCAGTCGATACCACGCAGCGTCCCGAGATTTATGTGGGCAACACCCTCCTTAAATCAGCGAATGGACGTTACGAGACCATCTGTGGTTCTACGGGTGACTTTACGCTTAAAGGCTATCTTGTGATGAAGAACGGTAGTGGTGAGACCATCCGTCGTGAGTTCTCACAGCCCTATACGGTGGTGGAACCCTCGGCAACCGTGAGCGCCACGATGATGAATGTGCTCTATGCGGGTTATCAGAACCCCATCAGCGTTAGTGTGCCAGGCATCCCCAACAACCGCATCAGTCTCTCCATGAACAATGGAACGCTCACCCATAAAGACGGCGGCAACTATGTAGCTGTACCTTCACAGATAGGCGAGAATGCCGTTACCTTCACCGTCATGGCACAGAACGAGGGTCGCCAACAGGAGATGGGCAAGTTCACATTCAATGTGCGTAAACTTCCCGACCCGACGGGTTATCTTGATGTTCCCGATGGCAAAGGCAATACCAATCGATTCAAAGGCGGACGCATCTCCAAACAAGCCATTGTGGCGGCAGGAGGCATCGGAGCCGCTATTGACGACGGACTGCTGAATATCTCTTTCCGTGTGTTGGGTTTCCAGACCCTTTTCTCCGACAACATGGGCAACACGGTGGTTGAAGTCAGCAACTCTCCAACCTTCACCGCTAATCAGTTGACCCGCATCCGTTCCCTCAGTCGTGGCAAGTTTTTCAACATCAGCGGCATCCGCGTGATTGGTCCTGATGGCATCGAACGAACCTTGAAGACTCCCGTGGAAGTATGGATTAATTAGCCGGTCCACGTGCTGGGTGATTTTTCGCTTAGCCCCGTGGAAAGTTCGATAATATATACATTATAAAAATGAAAAGAATAAACCTCATAGTCCTACTCATCGTTGTCAATTGTCAATTGGCAACAGTCAACTGTTTCGCCCAGCCGCAGAAGAGCCGAGTGCAGAACAACCGCACCACTGCTGCCAGAAACGCCGCAGCCGTAGGGACAGACCGTGCAAGTCTCATGTTCCCCACCGCTGTCGATGTGCCTGAAGACCCCTGTTGGCGACGTGACATCTACCGTTCCATCGACCTCACTAAGGACGAGAATGCAGCACTCTACTACCCAGTGGAGCCACAGGGGGGACAGATGAATCTCTTCACCCTCCTCTTCAAGTTGCTCAATACTGGCAAGATTCCAGCCTACGAGTATCAACTTGATGGTATTGAGAACTTCCAGCAGAGCAATCGCATGCACTTCAAGGATTTGCTTGACCGTCAGGCCATCGGTTATGAGGTGGATGGTAACAGCATTAAAGTGGAACAGGCTGATATTCCTTCAGCCGATGTACTTAGTTATTATGTGAAGGAAAGCAGTTACTACGACCAGAACACGGCAACTTACCACAGCCGTATCGTGGCACTTTGCCCTGTGCTCCATAAGGCTGCCGACGAGTATTACGTTCGGGAGACGGTGAGCGAGGACGATGATGATCAAAGCAGCCTGAATATACAGAAGTTCCCTCTCTTCTGGGTGAAGTACGATGACATCAAGACCTACCTCAGTGGGCAAGACGTGATGACCAGCAACCTCAACAATGCTGCCAAGATGTCGATGGACGACTTCTTCTCCACCAACCACTATAAAGGTGACATCTACATGACCACCAATATGCAGAACCGCTCTCTTCAGCAATACTGCGCCACCGATTCTCTTCTGAAGAAAGAGCAGACACGTATCGAGAAGCAGATTACAGACTTTGAAGAGCACATTTGGAGAACCCCTGTCGATTCCGTCGAACAGGCTCGTCGCGATTCTATTGCAGCCCTCAATCTCAAGGGCAAGAAAGCCGGGAAGGCTGCAGAGGCTTCTTCCTCAGCAGCACGTTCCAGCCGTCGCGCAGCCTCTTCAAGCAAGAAAGAGAAGTCGGGTGGCAGCTCATCTGGTGGTGGCAATGGTGCCCCACGTGTGTCTGTGAGAAGGCAAAGACATTAAGAAAGTGAACAATGAAAAGTGAAAAAAATTGCTACCGCACGGGTAAGTCAACTGAATGACCAACTGCTGCGGTAGCAATTTTTTCACTTTTCACGTTTTACACCCTTTTCTCTTTTACTGCACCGCTATTTTCTTTCCGTTCATGATGTAGATGCCCTTAGCCAAACCAGAAGTTCCATTGCAGGCATCTGCCACACGTCGTCCGGAGAGGTCATAGATGCCCGAGTCATATACAGATGTGCTCATGAGACTCTCTGTTTTCACTTCCTCAATGCCGTCAAGCACTTGTGACGCTGTGAGAGGGAAGAGCATCCATTGCCGATGTGTGGGTGTGGTGTTGCCATCTGCATACGTCCACGTGCCGATGGTATTACCAGCATCGGAAGATGTGTTTGAAAGGTCGAAGGCATAGGTGGGGTAGTTGGCAACCATAATCTTATAGTTGGCAAAGTCAATTGGCACGATGCGGAATGCCTGCTCATTCGCTTGGTTCTTCTGCGCCGTGAGCGATGAACTGTTGCTGCTTCGGTGAGATGTCAACTTGAGCCCTAATGCGTTTTGGAAACTGTAGGTGCCGTTTCCCAAATCTTTCACTGTCCAACGCTGTGCCTCTCCATAATCAATATCTTCCAGCGTCACCTTGCTGACAGATGCTGATAAGGCTCTGGTGGTTTCCTGGCGTGGAATGATGAGGTATTCATCCCCATCTTGCGGCAATGCCATAGGTTCCACATTCGCTGCACGGACAGGAATCACCAATGTGGTGATGCTTTGGGCAGGCATGCTCAAGGTCAGCGTTGTGCCATCCAGTTTGACACTGCTCAAAGCGTTGGCCAAATTCTCGTTTTCTGATGTCCGGTAAGCACGGATGTTTGAGCGCAGAGGCAATTCCTGGAAGAGTGAAAGGTCAATGTAGTGAGTGGCTGAAGACCCTTCGTTGAGGGCAACAACCACCAGTGTGTCGCGTGTTGCATTGATTGCCGCAAGTGACTGTGGACACGGCGATGCGATGATGTCATATCCATGCTTGATGAAGCGCGAGCACTGCTGTCTCACATAGTAGTTCTTCACTTTGTTGTAAGTCTGGTTGGCAAAACTGCCACGGATGGTACACCACTGGTCATTTGCCTCCTCCATATATTGCCAGTCAATCCATGCGTCGGGTTGAATGTAGCGCATATCGTCGAAGAGCCTTTGTGTCATGCTCAAGTTGCCTCCGATGCCATTGCCGCCAGAACCCGTTTCGCTCATCCACAAGTCCTTGCCTGTCTCGTGTGCCAACTGGCTGAAACGTGCCCTGTCCACATTGTTGCCCGAATAGGTGTGCGTGTTCCATTGTCCCACATATTGGTCGGCATTGGCTTTGATGAATTGTTTGAATCCTTCTACAGCCAGCCCCACATTTGTTTCGTCGGCAGCAGAGATGACCGTGTTGAGGCCCGAAGCCTTGAGAATGGGTGCCAACACACGCACAAACTTGATTTGCGACTCATAGTCGAAGTGGCAACCCTCCTGTGCTCCGTTGGCATACCAGAAGCCCGTCACCGATTCGTTGAAGGGTTCGAGCGTTTTGAATTCGATGCCATACTCGTCCTTATAGTGCTTGCATACATCCACCAGATAGTGGGCAAACTCTTCATAGTATTCAGGACGTAAGTTGTCGGAACCTCCATCCACGCTGCCGCTCACGCATCCACTGTAGGTCATGTAGTAAGGGCATGAATTGCTGAATGCCTCAAACACGGCATCGGGACGCTTCTCCTTAATCTTCAGCATAATCTTTCGCTGAGCAGCATCGCGCTCCCAATGATAGGTGTCATCGCTCGAATCTTTGAAGCCCTCCATTTCAGCCCTCAAGCCCTTTCCGTTACCCATGTGGTGAAGGTTGCAATGGGTGTTTTTGGGATCATCTCCACCACCTATGTTATAGCGGAAATGACTGTAGTTAAGCCCTGTAGGACTGACCAGCCATGTGATGATTTCATCAATCTTCTTGTCCGACCACTTGCCACACTGTCCTGCCCACCAGCAGAGCGAAACGCCCCATCCGTCAAAATGCTGACGCACCACCAGTGGGTTGACCATATAGTGGAATTCGCTGGCAGGTGCAGCCTCGTTCGCCTTGCTGCCAAAATACCATTGGTGCTTAAGTTCCGAACCGCTCTTGTTGGTGTAAACCTTCACGTGCCCGTCATTGCTGTCAGTGCCCAGATATTGGTTGTTCGCCTTGCAACGCAGTTTCACGAACTGTCCCGCAGCAGGCTCGATGGCAAACTTCGCCTCGTCACCCGAAGCATCGCTGATGAACTTGGAGTTCCAAGGGCTGGCATACGAGAGGAATCGCTTCTCCTCACCTGCCTGAATATTGTAATAGCCCTGTCCGACAGGGATGAACGTCATCTGCTGAGCATTGCTCTTCGTGGGTGACTCAATCCATCCACCCCCATCTGTGCCCATCTCCAGATGGTTGCCGCTGCTGTGCATCAAAAACACCTTTGTCGCCTCCGTGAAACTGGTTTGTCCCCACAGCACCACGCTCATCAGGCATGTCACCATCAGGGCGCTGAGCCTCTTGACAATGTCGATGCGGATGTTTCCTCTGCTACACATATCTTTCAGGTCAGCCTTCGGATAAAAACGGATGCGACGTTGCTTGACACTGTGCTCGTTGGCTTCAGCTGCCGTTTTTGTCACTTCACAGTTTAGTTGCACGCTGAACGTGCCCAGATAAGGCACTTGCACCGCATGTCCATTGGCGCAGAAATATTTGATGGCATCGAAGAGCGCCCCTTGTGCCATGACGAGGGCACTTTTTGGCACGCATGCCACTTGTGACGCATACGCTATGACATCTTTTTCCTTGATGGGCAGTTGCTTCACCTGATGCAGGCGATACTTTTCTGGGCGACCATCCAAGTAGTGCAGTTTCACTTTCTCAGGGTACATCTTAATGGCACCCTTTGGTTTGTGTGATAATATACTCATAATTCTTTTCCTTTCCTTTTCTTTCTATTTGGCACTTAACGTTTTATCTTTGATCAATGGTGTCTTGTTCAACATCTCCTTGATGGCTGTGCTTGGTGTGAAGCAGAGTTGCGTTTCCACCACGGTTTCTGCCACACATTCCTCAGGTGTGTCCACACACGTGCTCCCCACCTTTAAGTGAAAATCGCCGAAAGAATCAAACTCAACCCTATGTCCGTTGATGACAAAGTAGTTGATGGCCTCCGCCATCGCCATCGTACATGCCTTTATCATGCTCTCTGGCACGTTTGATGACTTCGTGATGCGTTCCATCAGTTGCTTCTCTTTGATGACAGGCAAAGACACCAATTGCACTTTGTACCCATCCACGTCACCCGTGTTCAGTTTCATGTTCACCTTCTTTACCCGATACTTGAGTCCTCCCATAATTCTTTTCTCATTATTTATTAAGTGTTTAACAATTCTTCTTCTCGCCATCTGTTCTTCCCTTCGCTTTGCAAAGGTAAACAATCCCTTTCATAACCACGACTCTTTCCCTCAAATATCCACAATTCCCCCTCGCTCACATCCTCTAAAGGGTAATAATGCTAATCCCGATTGACCATTCACGCTAAACCCAATTGAGTATTCACGCTAAACCTAATTGAGTATTCACGCTAAAGTGCATTGAGTATTCACGCTAAAGTGCATCGAGTATTCACGCTAAAGTAAATAGTGTATTCACGCTAAATGAATCAGTGATATACGGCAACGCATCACAGAGATGATTCCACTCATGCTTTTGAGATAACGAAAGACATATCTTGGTGTTGCCGAAACACAGGCTTTCTTGTTCAGCCCTTGCGAGCCTTAGTTTATTGGAGTTAAAGGAGTTATTGGAGTTGTCGCTCCGCTCGGGAGTTAAGCTGACACTTTATAAAATGAAAGAATGAAGGAATGAGGGAATGAAAAAAGATGGGGTATTGGGAAATGATTGAAGGGAAAGGATAAGGAGAGAAAAAGGGGAAAGAAGATGCCAAGAAAAAACATGCACTTTTATTTTGTATTGTGGTGAGTTATTCGTACCTTTGCGATTGAAAACAAAAAAGTCATAAAGCAGGAAAAAGTGGACACCGACGATAATTTTGGTGTAAAACTGCAATATGACTACCAACGGACCTGGATAAAAGAACCACCCAAGAACAATATGGATATAACGAAAATAGAGGAATATAAATCTGTCTTTGATTTGATAGCAAAGAGCATCAATGATGACGAAGGCAATACCATCGAAGTATGGTATGCACGTGAACTGCAACAGGTGTTAGGCTATGCCCGTTGGGAGAATTTCGTGGTGGCGATTGGTCGTGCGATTGAAGCATGTAAGACATTGGGAATCAATGTGGATAATCATTTTCGTGAGACCACGAAAATGATAGCTTTAGCTAAAGGCGCACAGCGTGAAGTACAGGACTTTATGCTTACCCGTTATGCCTGTTACTTGATAGCACAGAACGGTGATCCGAAGAAAGAAGAAGTAGCCTTTGCACAAAGTTACTTCGCCGTTCAGACTCGTAAGGCGGAACTCATAGAAGAACGTTTGAACGAGTTGGCTCGTTTGAATACCCGTGAACGCTTGCGTGCCTCTGAAAAACAGTTAAGTCGCAATATTTATCAGCGTGGAGTGGATGATAGAGGCTTTGGACGTATTCGCTCCAAAGGGGATTATGCCCTGTTTGGAGGGCTTTCAACGGAGCAGATGAAACAGAGGCTTGGCATCAAGAGTGGTGCCTTGGCTGATTATCTGCCTACACTGACGATTGCCGCCAAGAATCTTGCTACGGAAATGACCAATTATAACGTAGAGCAGAAAGACCTCTATGGCGAAGCCAATATCACAGCTGAACATGTACAGAATAACCGCAGCGTTCGTGGCATGTTAAGCCAGCGTGGCATAAAACCAGAGGAACTGCCACCTGCAGAAAACATCAAGAAGGTGGAACGTCGTGTAGCAAAAGATGAGAAGGATATGTTGAAAGATAAATCGAAACTGCCAAAGAAATAGAGCATCATAATACCTCTGGTGCGTATCAAGGTGCCAAGTATTTCTCGTATAACGGGAAAGTGTTGGATGAGATAAGGAAAGAAAAAGAAAATATATAATTTTTCAATATTATGGCAAACAGACGCATAGTATAGAAGAAATCGTAGAACAATGGGCGAAAGAACAACTAAAAGGTGTCAAAGCGGATACGCTTACAAATGAATATATTGAAGAATGGTCTAAAAAGTTCAAAAGGACAGGGACTGTTATAACCATTGGAGTATGTTTATTATTAATATGATACGATGAATGATAAACTGAACGATAAAGATCTGTTACCAATTGTTGGTTCAGAAAGAGAACTATTTGGTAAAATTGTAAAAGATTCTGACTCAAGTTTTTCTAAGAAGAGCTGTTTCCTTGTGTATGATATTGAAGGAAATGAGGTGTCAAGAGATGCTTCAGAGACAGTCGCGATAGCTGTTTATCCTAAATTCTATTCTTATACATTGCATCGCGATACAGCCCAGATAATTATTGTGAAACCTGATAATGAAATAATAAAAGCAATAGACTGTGATGACCAAGAATCAGATGTTACAACGTGTTTACCAATTTCTGACAACTTGCTCATTTGTATTCCTCGATTTGTACACCCCCAAGGATATATGGAAAGAAGTTTTGTTTTTCATCCAATGGAATACGTGGATTGGGGCAACTCCCAATACTGTGTAACAATGCAAGGGATTGTCAAGAAAAATGAAAGAAGCCTAAGTTATTTATTCTCAATGCAGGGATTACATTTCTTTGTTGATTATAGTAGGTACGAATCTGACATGTGGAATGTCGATTGGATGAAATGCGTATATTATTTATTGAATGATAGTGGAAGTATAGTGAAGGCATGGGGGAAAGACGATGAACTAAAAGTTATTTGGTGTAGGATGGACGGCGGATTTAGTATTATAAGTCATAGAGAGGAGAACGATAATGTTGATGAATACGGTGAAGCATGTGAGTCTTCAGACTCACGCACTATATACGATGAAGATTTGGATACAAATCTATGTGCGCCAGAACATGAAAAAGAGAAGAATTATATATCGGTTTTTCACATTCCCGGCGATTATGAAAGCATTGGGGGAGATTGTGAAAAAGACTCAACATCAGAAAACTGCCTTCGATTCCTACAAACACATTTTGGAAATACATATAATTCGGAAATCGAAATTCGACATATTATTGAAAATCTAAATCCTGTTTGTAAAAGCGATTATAGTTATCGGATTTCATCATGTTACTATAATAGGGTTAAGTGTGATGATTATTATTTGGTGGTTTTTACACCCCTTGGCTTTGCTGTGTTTTCGCCTCAGAAACTGATTGTTCAGAAAGAGTTACTAAGTCCAGAATTATATGATGAATGGAAACCTGAAGACGGCTATAAACATGAGTTGGGGTCGTGGTGTAGTTATGCCAACAAGCTTATTGGTTTCTATATTTGTTATCAAGATTATGAGTATGAGTACCGGACTGATCCTGAAGGAGAAGAGTATATTAAAAGCTCGTGGCTGGCCAAGAAAAGAGAAGGAAATTATAAAATCTGTGATATCTATGGGAATATCTTAGGTGAGTTGGATGAAAAGACAGGTGTGTTCAATACGCTTGGGAATGATGTTGATTTTCCAAGAAATTATGGTGTTGTTTCGAATAACTTTCAGTTAATCATTCCTCCTATTTTCAGTAAAATAGAACCCCTTGCGAAGAACAATAATAAGGAAACTATTTATGTTGTTACCCAAACATTGACAAAAGAAAAGGACGGATGTGTTTACAAGGGGGTGTATATGAATGAGAAAATCCTGATTCCCTTGGGAGATAATGATATACAGAAGATTACAGGCCATTATTTTATTGTTAAACACAATACACACACCGATAACCTGTCTACTCTATACTACCATAGTGGAGAAGTTTTGTGTGACAATGTGATGAAAGTTGAAGCCTTTCATTATTATGACCTCTATGTCACATCGGATTGGCGTGGGGGTGACAAACACCTCGATTATCATATAACGTGTCTAAAGGTATATGTGGAAGATGGATTTTTAATTGTTGTTGATGGGAAAATACTAACAAATCGACCTGTAAAAGATTGCAAGGAAATCGTGGTAAATAAACAAGATATTATATTTGCCGCGTATCATAATGACACCTCTATAGAACTTCTGTCGTCAAAAAGGGGGCTCCTATTGAATGATACTGATGGTAATATGATTGTTGATGTGAAAATACTAAAACATGAAAGAAAAGGTCATTGTTATAAAATCATCCAATTAATAAAAAGAGGAGCGCTGTTGGACGAAACTGCAAACAAAATACTCAATAAAATATTGCATCGTAACTATCCCACTAAAATGAAATGTGTCAAGGCATTATCTGATGGTTTATATTATCTTAAATCGTGTGTTATGCTTGAATCAGGCGATGAGCAGGGAATTCTGAAAGTGAAAAATGCTTTGTCATTATTACGGGAGAAATCCGATCAAGAATTACAGGGGGAAGAGAATCTACAAGAACCGGAATACGATTATTTCTATGATTTGGAAGATATTCGCTTGTTGGACGATTACGACGCTAGCAAGGATTTTGCTCTTTTGTGTTTAGAATTATCAAATGGAACCTCAGGAGTTTATCACACAGGAAAGGGGTGGATTGTTGGGCCAATTAAATGTAGTTCGATCCGATTGTTTTCAGATTGTTTTGTATTCAATGATGAATATGTGATTAAGTATTCTGGAGAAATCCGATACAACCAAGAAAAGATGGATTTCATATGTTCTTTAGGTGACGACCTTTCGGCATTTTATGTGCCCAACTTGGAAAAATATATTATCATTGATGATGGATGGGTAAAAGAAAATCTCATAAATAAGGGAGAGAATATATGGGTGGATTATGAATTGGAAAATGTGGATTGCCAAATAAGATTGGATGTTTCAAATAGAATACTAGAACGAATCTATAACGAGAAAAGAAAAGAAAACAAATCCCTCCAAAGGGAGTGGGGAGGTGGTCATGAATGGACAATGGAAGATTCGTGGGATGCAATGACTGATGGTCAATATGGTGATTACCCTGGAGATTGGGATAATGACATGTTTGGACTTTAGTTCACCCCCCCCAATCGGTCATTAAAAGGAGACTGTTGATACTCTGTTTGGTGAGACGGAGATAATAGAGAAGGGAATTATGGAGGCGGTTCTACAGATCATTCCGAAATAATTGATTGCCTTTGCAAAAAGAATATGAGTAAGCAGTCTATACGTTTTTATAAGGACTATGAGGTGCGAGCCGTATGGGATGAGGAAAAGAAATAGAGCACTTGCGAACCTTTAGCGACGAAGTCAAACTTAAATAAAATACAATACAAAAAATTATGAGTAAAGTGCTTTTAGTGAATGCGGGTCCTCATAAGGAGGGCAACACGATGGCTGCATTGAGTGAGGTGGCCAAGCAGTTGGAAAAGAATGGGGTGGATGCCGAGATTGTGCAGGTGGGTGTGAAGCCTGTGCGCAGTTGTATCGCTTGTGGACAATGTCGTGCGAAGAGTTTGGGACGTTGTGCTTTCGACGATGATGTGTGCAACCGCATTGTGGAGAAGATGGCAACGTGTGATGGCTTCATCATTGGTTCGCCTGTGTATTATGGACAACCAACGGGTGCTGCCTTATCGCTGGTGCAGCGTCTGTTCTTCTCGGCAGGCCCGTTGTTTGTGAACAAACCCGCTGCAGCCATTGCCGTGTGTCGTCGTGGTGGTGCTACGGCAGCTTTCCAGACGATGAACATGCCCTTCATGATGATGAACATGCCTGTGGTGACATCGCAGTATTGGAACATCGCTTATGGTCGTGATCCTGGCGAGGCAGCACAAGATGCAGAAGGCATGCAAACCATGCGCACCTTGGCAGATAATATGGCATTTCTGCTGAAGAAGCTCCATGCCGAGGGTGCTCCTCAGTATCCTGAAAGGGAAGCGTGGAACCCGATGAATTTCATCAGGTAGGAAAAGATGCAGACGCCCCTCAACCCTCCATGATTTGTGAGGGTGAAAAGCCAAAAATCCTTCCAAAAAAGTGAAAAGCCTTGAAGTCCAAACGACTTTAGGGCTTTTTCTTTTGCCACACGGTGAAAAAGTAGTAACTTTGTACCCGATTTTTGAGGTGTGCGCGATGGCATGGTGCGTAACATGTCACGCGGATGTTGTATGTCTGCCTACGTGCCAAGAGCCTGCATGCTTCGTTTTATTAACAATTTTAACTTGTATTTTTCATCGTGAAAGTATTAAAGTTTGGCGGAACATCCGTAGGTTCCGTGGAGAGTATTCTCAATTTGAAGAAGATTGTGGAGGGACAGGATGAACCTGTCGTAGTAGTGGTGTCAGCACTGGGTGGCATTACCGACAAGTTGATAAACACGTCGAAAGTGGCTGTGGCAGGTGATGAGACATACCTGACATCATACAATGAGATGGTGGAGCGTCACCACCAGATGATTGACGCAATCATCACAGACACAAAGAAGAAAGAGACGTTGTTGGCTACCGTGGATGACCTGTTGGGGCAGTTGAAGAGCATCTATCAGGGTGTTTATCTGATTGGTGACCTGAGTGAGAAGACGAGCAATGCGATTGTTTCGTATGGCGAGCGCATCAGCAGCAACATTGTGGCTGCCTTGATTGAGGATGCCAAGTGGTATAACTCGCTGGAGTTTATCAAGACAAAGCATAAGCAGGGGAGGAATCTGTTCAGTAATTCGGTGAGCAATCCGCTGATTCTGGATGTGTTTGGTGATTTCAAGAATGGAACTACAACCCACAAGGTGTGTGTGGCTGGTGGTTTCATCTCGACGGACAGTGTGACGGGCGAGGTGACCAACCTCGGACGTGGCGGCAGCGACTATACGGCTGCCATTCTGGCGGCTGCGTTGGATGCAGAGGTGCTGGAGATTTGGACGGATGTGTCGGGCTTCATGACGGCAGACCCGAGGGTGATTAACACGGCATATCCCATCGAACGGCTGTCCTATGTGGAGGCAACGGAGTTGTGCAACTTCGGTGCGAAGGTGGTGTATCCACCGACGATTTACCCGGTGTGCATCAAGAATATCCCGATTCTGATTAAGAACACGTTCCACCCAGAGGATAAGGGCACCATCATTACGAGTCTGGATGAGGATGAAGATAACGGGCGTGCCATCAAAGGTATCTCGTCTATCAACAACACGAGTCTCATCACGGTGAGCGGTCTGTCGATGGTGGGTGTGATTGGTGTGAACCGTCGCATCTTCACCACGTTGGCAGAAAATGGCATCAGCGTGTTCATGGTGAGTCAGGCATCGTCGGAGAACAGCACGTCGATTGGTGTGACGGACGATGACGCAGACCGTGCTTGCGAGGTGCTGAACAAGGAGTTTGCCAAGGAGATAGAGATGGGTGCCATGTATAAGATGAAACTGGAACGCGACTTGGCGACGGTGGCCATTGTGGGCGAGAACATGAAGCATACGCCAGGCATTGCGGGCAAGTTGTTTGGCACGTTGGGCCGTAATGGTATCAGCGTGATTGCTTGCGCACAGGGAGCCAGCGAGACGAACATCTCGTTTGTGGTGGAACGCAAGAGTCTCAGAAAGAGCCTGAACGTGATTCACGACTCGTTCTTCCTGTCGGAATATCAGGTGCTGAACGTCTTCCTCTGTGGTGTAGGCACGGTGGGCGGAAGCCTGCTGGAACAGATTGCCAGTCAGCGTCAGAAGTTGATGAAGGAGCGCAATCTGCAAATCAACGTGGTGGGCATTGCCAGCGGTCACAATGCGGTGTTTGACAGGAACGGGATAGACCTAGAAGCCCCCCTCTTGTCCCCCCAAGAGGGGAAGACTCCATGCGGCGAGTTTTCCATCCAGCGGTTGCGCGAGGTGCTGAAGCAGGCACCAGCCAGCAACATCAAGCGCCTGAAGGAAGAAGTGATTGGCATGAACATTTTCAACAGCGTGTTTGTCGATTGCACGGCAAGTGCTGAAGTGGCAGGGCTGTATGAGGATTTGTTGAGCAACAACATCTCGGTGGTGGCTGCCAACAAGGTGGCTGCATCGAGCGACTACGATAACTATGCGAAGTTGAAGGCGACAGCGCGGAAACGTGGGGTGAAGTACCTCTTCGAGACGAATGTAGGTGCGGGTCTGCCGATTATCAACACCATCAATGACCTCATCAATTCGGGCGACAAGATTCTGAAACTGGAGGCGGTGTTGAGCGGCACGTTGAACTTCATCTTCAACAAGATTTCTGCCGATGTGCCTTTCAGCGAGACCGTGCGTCTGGCCAAGGAAGAGGGCTACAGCGAACCCGACCCGCGCATCGACTTGAGCGGTAAGGATGTGGTGCGGAAACTCGTCATCCTTTCCCGTGAGGCAGGCTACAAGATGAATCAGGAGGATGTGGAGAAGAAACTCTTCATTCCCCAGTCGTTCTTCGAAGGCTCTTTGGAAGACTTTTGGAAGAATCTGCCCTCGCTCGATGCCCAGTTTGAGCAGGAGCGTAAGGAAGTGGAGGCTGCCCATGAGCATTGGAAGTTTGTAGCGAAGTTAGAGAACGGCAAAGGCTCCGTTTCCCTCCAACGAGTGGGTGAACACCATCCTTTCTACGACCTCGAAGGCTCCAACAACATTATCCTCATCACCACAGAACGCTACAACCAGTACCCCATGCTCATCCAGGGCTATGGTGCAGGAGCGCAAGTGACGGCTGCTGGTGTATTTGCCGACATCATGAGTATAGCGAATATATAGAAATGGGGAGTTATGAGGAGTGAAAGAAGTGAAAAGGAGTGATGAGAAGTGAAAGCCGATACCTTCTGCCCTCGTGGTAAAGCATTCGGATCTCACTCCTTCTCACTTCTAATCACTCCTTTCACTCCCCAAAATGGATAAATAAAGAATGAAACACATCATCATATTAGGCGACGGCATGGCAGACTGGCCTGTGGAGTCGCTGGGAAACAAGACATTGCTGCAATATGCCAAGACGCCCTACATGGACATGTTGGCAAAGATGGGACGGTGTGGTATGCTGAAGACGGTGCAGGATGGCTTCCATCCGGGCAGCGAGGTGGCCAACAGCAGTATTCTGGGCTATGACCAGAATGAGGTGTATGAGGGTCGTGGACCGCTCGAGGCCGCCAGCATTGGCGTGGAGTTGGCTCCCGACGACATGGCCATCCGCTGCAACATCATCACCTTGGAGCATGGGAATATCGTCACCCACAATGGCGGCAACCTGCAAACGGAGGATGCGGCGGTGCTGATTGACTACCTCAACGAGCATCTGGCCACCGACCGTGTGAAGTTCTACTGCGGTGTGCAGTACCGTCATCTGCTGGTCATCAAAGGTGGCAACAAACATGTGGTATGCCAGCCTCCACACGACCATCCCGACGAACCTTGGCGTCCCCTGCTGGTAGTGCCTGAGAAGAATGCACCCGACGACAATGAACTCTCGGCACAAGAGACTGCCGACCTGCTCAACGACCTGATTCTCCGTTCGCAAGACCTGTTGGCGAAGCACCCCTATAATGTGGAGAAGGCAAAACGTGGCGAGCGTCAGGCCAACAGCATCTGGCCTTGGGCAGGTGGTTATCGTCCCCACATGGCACCGCTCACAGAGACTTTCCCACAGATAAAACGAGGAGCAGTGATTACTGCAGTAGATTTGATTCGTGGCATTGGCACTTTGGCAGGATTGAGAGTGATAGATGTGCCAGGGGCAACGGGCTTGGCAGATACGAACTACGAGGGCAAGGCTCAGGCAGCCATCAAGGCATTGGAGACAGATGATTTTGTCTATGTGCATGTGGAGGCTTCGGACGAGGCTGGGCATGACGGTGACTTGGAACTGAAACTGAAAACTATCGAATATCTGGATAGCCGCATTGTGAAGCCCGTTTATGAAGCCGTGAAGAATGAACCGGTGGCCATTGCCGTGCTGCCCGACCATCCGACTCCTGTGGCACACCGCACCCACACCAATGAGCCCATCCCCTTCCTCATTTATGCACCGGGCATGGAAGCCGACGGAGTGCAGACCTTTGACGAGGTGGCCTGCCAAGAGGGCAGCTATGGAAAGTTGGAGAAAGACGGGTTCATCCGCGCATTCATGGCCATCGTTTAATAAGAAGCGTACCCGAGGGGTACGCCTGAGTAGATATTCATAAAAAGACAAGGATATGAAATTTTATAGTACAAACGGACAGGCTCCCATCGCCACGCTGGAAAAGGCAGTGGTGAAAGGGTTGGCAGAGGACAAGGGACTGTATATGCCAGAGCGCATCAAGTCCCTCCCACGGGAGTTTTTTGACAACATAGAGAACCTTTCCTTCCAAGAGATTGCTTACACGGTGGCCGATGCCTTCTTCGGCGAGGATGTGCCTTCCGAGGACTTGAAGCACATCGTGTATGACACGTTGGCATTCGACACCCCTTGCGTGAAAGTGACCGACACGATTTATTCGCTCGAACTCTTTCACGGTCCTACGTTGGCATTTAAGGATGTGGGTGCAAGATTCATGGCACGATTGCTGCAATATTTCCTCAGGAAAGAAGGAGTAGGGCAGGTGAATGTGTTAGTGGCTACCAGTGGCGATACGGGCAGTGCCGTGGCCAATGGCTTCCTCGGAGTGGATGGCATCCGTGTGTATGTGCTCTATCCGAAGGGAAAGGTCAGCCCGATTCAGGAGTGCCAGTTCACCACATTGGGACAGAACATCACGGCAGTGGAGGTGGATGGTGTGTTTGACGACTGCCAGGCACTGGTGAAGAACGCCTTTATGGATGCCGACCTCAATGCCCACATGCAGTTGACTTCTGCCAATTCTATCAATGTGGCACGTTTCCTGCCTCAGGCTTTCTACTATTTCTATGCCTATGCGCAGATGAAGAAGAAGGGCTTGGCAGACCAACTCGTGGTGTGTGTGCCTTCGGGCAACTTTGGCAATATCTGTTCGGCACTCTTTGGCAAGAAGATGGGGCTGCCCATCAAGCGCTTCATCGCTGCCAACAATGCCAACGACATCTTCTTCAAGTATTTGCAGACAGGCAAGTATGAGCCGAAGCCATCGGTGCAGACCATCGCCAACGCCATGGACGTAGGCGACCCGAGCAACTTTGCTCGTGTGTATGACCTTTATGGCAAGAGCCACGAGGCCATTTGTGCCGACATCAGCGGTGCAACTTACACCGATGAGCAGATAGCCGAGACCATCAAGGAGGTGAAGGCCGAGACGGGCTATGTGTGCGACCCTCATGGTGCATGTGGCTATCGTGCCTTGAAAGAAGGACTGCAAGCAGGCGAGGTGGGTGTGTTCTTGGAGACGGCTCATCCGGCCAAGTTCAAAGATACGGTTGACCGCATCTTAGGGGCAGACATCGAGATACCAGCCAAGTTGCAAGCCTTCATGAAGGGCACGAAGCAGAGTGTGCCGATGACGAAGGACTTTGTGGACTTCAAGCAGTTCCTCTTGAAAGAGTAGGATTTTCTTAGGGGTATTCTAGGCTTTTCTAGGCATTTCTAGGCTTTTCTAGGCATTTCTAGGCATTTCTAGGCATTCCTAGGTTGTCCCAGGCTATTCTAGGTTCTCTAGTCTATCTATCAAATAAAGAAAACAGAACATGAAACCCAGCAAGCAACAAAAGCGCACCCGTTGGACCCGTTTCTTGATGAAGATGGTTCTCGTGGTTGTTTCCACGGCATTGGTGGTTTATTTTATGCCACGAGGTGATGAATTTGGCTATAAGTATGAGTTGGACAGACCTTGGAACTATGGGTTGCTGATTGCTAACACCAAGTTCCCGATACTGAAGAATGATTCGTTGATTCATGAGGAGCAAGAGACCACGATGCGGAACTTTCAGCCTTACTACAACTATGATAAGGTGGTGAGGGACACGATGGTCAGCCGTCTGTATAAGCATGCCACGAAGGAATGGCAGGGACAGAACTCCACGATGTATGTGCATCATATCGCAGTCTTGTTGGATACGATTTACAGGCGGGGTGTCTTGTCGGTTGAGGACTATGCCCGTCTGAAAGACGATGAGCATCACAAGAGCATTCGTGTTGTCAGAAATAATGAAGCTGTATCGGTTCCGCTCAGCCGGGTGTTCTCGTTGCGCTCTGCCTACGACTACATTATGGAAGCAGACACAACCAAGTATTCCCGTTTGGTTTTGCAGCGGTACAACATCAATGAGTTCATTCAGCAGAACTTAACGTATGACAAGATGAAGTCGGAAACGGAACTTGAGGAAAACATGCAGAACATCTCCAGTTACAGCGGATTCGTTCAGGCAGGGCAAAAGATTGTCGATCGTGGCGAAACCGTGACTGACGAGGTGTATGACATCCTGCATTCCTATGAAAAGGATTATGAAAGGCGGAATGCCATAGACACAAAGATTCCTTACCGATCTATAGGGCAAACTATTTTCGTGTTGCTGATTTTCTTCTCGTTGACAACCTATCTGACTTTGTTCCGTGCCGATTACTTCGAGAACGTGAGAAATGTCACGTTGCTTTTTGCCTTGCCCGTGTTCTTTTGTGTGATAGCCTCATTGATGGTGTCGCACAAGATTTTGAATGTGTTTATGCTTCCATGCTGTTTGGTCCCCATTGTGATACGTGTGTTTATGGATTCCCGTACGGCATTCATGTTCCATTGTGGCATGGTGCTCATCATCTCACTGATGCTCACCAGCAATTATGAATTCATCATTGTGCAGTTGGTGGCAGGAATGATGGCGATACAGACATTGCGCGAATTGTCACAGCGTTCACAGATTGTCCGCACCGCATTCATCATTTTCCTGGTGTATGTGATTTGTTATACGAGCTATTCTCTCCATCATGAGAACGACATCAAGATGGACACGTGGATGTATGTGTGCTTCACTGTGAATTGTGTCCTGTTACTTTTCACTTATCCGTTGCTGTGGATGTTGGAGAAGATGTTTGGCTTCACCAGCGATGTGACCCTTGTGGAACTGAGCAATGTGCACAACCCTCTCTTGCAGCGCATGACAGAGGTGGCTCCTGGCACATTCCAGCACTCCATGCAGGTGGCAAACTTGAGTGCAGAGGTGGCAAACAAGATTGGTGGCAAGGCGCAGTTGGTGCGTACAGGCGCACTTTATCATGATATAGGCAAGATGGAGCGTCCTGTGTTCTTCACAGAGAATCAGAGTGGTGTTTCTCCTCATAAGCACCTCACTCCGAAGAAGAGTGCAGAGGTCATCATTGCTCATGTCAAGAATGGTGTTGCCTTGGCGGACAAGAATCACATCCCCGATTCCATCAAGCGCTTCATCACCACTCATCACGGATTGGGAAAGGCGAAGTATTTCTATATCACTTACAAGAACGAACATCCTGACGAAGTCGTAGACGAAGCGGCATTCACTTATCCGGGACCCAATCCGAGCACAAAGGAAGAGGCTATCTTGATGATGTGTGATGCAGTTGAGGCGGCATCCCGCTCTTTGCCCGAATACACGGAAGAAAGTATCAATCAGTTGGTCGATAGAATCATAGATGGTCAGGTGGCAGATGGTTTCTTCAGTGAATGTGCCATTACCTTCAAGGATATCGCCACAGCCAAAGCAGTGTTGAAAGAGAAATTAAAGACAATATATCATACCCGTATCTCTTATCCTGAGATGGGAGAAGATTATGAAAACAGAGAAGAATAGGATCTGGCAGACATTCCTGCTCGTGCTCCTTGTGGTGGTCGTGTTGGCAGGTCTGTTCTATTTGCCACGCATGAATTTTTTCGGCACAGACTTGCGCCGTGTGAACATCCTCAGCGATGTACAACGCCGAGATAAGGATGGCAACATCGTGGCAGAGGTGGAAGCCGATGCTGCCGATGGCTATGTGGAGAAGGGAATTGATTCGGCTGCCATTAAGGTGAAGCAATTGGCATACGTCGATACGGTGCCTCAAGGCATGGTGGCGATAGAAGATTTTGCCACCGACGGCTTGCATCGTGAGATGGACAAGTTCTATATAGCCTTGGGACAGTCTCGCAATCGTCCAGTCCGTGTGGCATATTTTGGAGATTCCTACATCGAGGGCGACATCCTGACGATGGACTTACGTGGATTGCTGCAGCAGAAGTTTGGCGGCAAAGGTGTGGGATTTGTGGAGATTGCCTGTGTGTCATCCGATTTCCGTCGTTCCGTCACATCCCGCCGTAGCAATTGGACACGCTACCATGCCAATGAGAAAGGACGCGGTTTCAAGGCTTCTTTGCAGAGCATGGCAGGCAGTTACTTCATTCCTTCGGGCACAGCCACTTATGAATTGCGTTGTCAGACCAATGTGTATGGCAACCTCTTGGGTGAGGTGGATGAGGCAACGGTGTTCTTCACGCCTGGAGATGGACTCAACATTGATTATGCACTCAATGGGGGGGAACGGCAATCGCTCTTCTCGAATGGTGTGGCTGGTCAACCCCAGACATACGATGAAGTGGTGGAGGTGATGGATTCCGACTCTGTTGTCAGTTATAAAACTGTCACTCGCACCGTCGAGACGGCTCAGCAGGGAGCTGGCAATGTGGTGGCAAAAAGTGTGAGTGGTGACATCAGTCGCTTCAACATGACCGTCACAGGCGGACATGGCTCGCGTTTCTATGGCGTGGCACTTGATGGACACCATGGTGTCGTGGTGGATAATTTCAGTCTTCGCGGCAGCGGTGGTCAGCATTTAGGAGGCATTCCGATGGAGACTCTTCGTGGCTTTTCTGCCGTTCGTCCCTACGACTTGATCATCCTTCACTATGGACTCAATGTGGCAAACGAAAAACAGAAAGATTATGGTGGTTACATCGGTCAATTAGGCAAGGTCATCGACCGGATGCGAGAAGCCTATCCTCATGCCAGTATTCTTGTGGTCAGCATGGGTGATCGCGACAAGCGTGGCTCCGACGGACAGATGCACACCATGGGTGGTGTGAAGGAGATGGTGTCCTACGAGCGCAAGATGGCAAGCGACCATCATGTGGCATTCTGGAATCTCTACGAAGCCATGGGCGGCGACGGCAGTCTGGCTCGAATGACAGAAAAGAAACAAGCCAACCTTGATTATACACACATCAATTTTGCAGGTGGACGGCATTTGGCGGAACTGCTGTTTGATGTATTAATGAATGGGAAATCCAACTATGATAATCGTGTACGATAAGATTCGACATGTCATCCTGTTGGTGTTCTGTGCACTATTCTTCGTCTGCTCTGGTGGAGACGAAGCCTTTGCGCAGTCCTTGACCACACCTTTCCCCTCTTCCTTCCGTAATGCCCAAGCCAATGAACTGATTGATGGTGCCACCTTGGCTCCTGTGTTTAGGAAGATACAGCAGCGTAAGACCGTCAAGGTGATGCAGATAGGTGACTCACATGTGAAGGGAAATATTCTTCCTCGTGCATTGGGCAACACCTTGCAAGGATTTTTTCCTCGTCTCGAATTCACCTATTATGGAATGAACGGTGCATGGGCACGTCGCTTCTATGCGCAGGACATGATTAACCGTGTGGCAGCCGAACATCCCGACCTCGTCATCGTTTCTTTCGGCACCAACGAGGCACATGGTGCCACACTGGATGAACGCACTCATGCCGAAACCATGCAGTTGCTCACCCAGCGCATCATCGAAAAATGTCCAGGCGTGTGTTTTCTCTTTACGACTCCGCCAGGCAGTTACATCTCTCAGCGTACGGGCAGTTATACGACAGGCACAGGGCGTCGTCGTCGCACACACTACACTACCGCAAAGGTTCCCAACCAGAACACCGCCAATGTGGCACGCAGTATCGTCAACTTCTGCCGCTCTCATCGCATGGCGGTGTGGGACATCTTCACCATCGCTGGTGGTTCATCGTCAGCTTGTTCCAACTGGCGTAATGCCGGACTCATGAATGCCGACTGCATCCACTATCTTGCGCAGGGATACAACTTGCAGGGAAAACTCCTTGGCGAAGCAATTTACAAAGCATACACGGGCACAGCCTCCTCGGGTAGTCAGACACGCATGATGCATGGCTCCACTCCCAAGCAGCAACAGCCTTACAAATCATTGAAAGGTTTTTAGGATAATAATGTTTGATATAGATTTTACACGTCTCATAGAGCAACTGATTTATCAGCCTCAGTCCCCGATGATATTCTCCTCGGGCATTTTCCTCTTTCTCTTTCTCGGCTTTACCCTCATCTACAATCTCATGGGCAAGGCTGACACCCTTCGCATCCTCTTTGTCACCCTCTTTTCTTACTACTTCTATTATAAAAGTAGTGGTCTCTTCTTTTGGCTCTTGGCACTTGTCACCATCTCCGACTACTTCATCGCCAAGGCGATAGGAAAGACCCTTCCCTCACCTTCCCTACAGGGAGGGTCTGGAAGGTTTCTTGCCAAGACCCTCGTTGTTCTCTCCCTCCTTCTTGACCTCGGACTGTTGATCTTCTTCAAGTACACAAACTTCTTGGGTGAAAGCATTTGTACATTGTTGGAAAACTGTGGCGTTCATGTGCCATCATATATCACAGGCAGTTATCTGCAAGGTGTGGTATGGCAGCCACGCGACATTTTCCTGCCCGTTGGCATCTCCTTCTTCACCTTCCAGTCCCTCAGTTACACCATCGATGTCTATCGCGGCAACATCAAGCCACTCAATCGACTGCTCGACTATGCTTTCTATGTCTCCTTCTTCCCGCAGTTGGTGGCAGGTCCCATCGTCCGAGCCCGCGACTTCATCCCTCAGATTCGTCGTCCCCTCATCGTGACTGAGCAAATGTTCGGCACAGGTGTCTTCCTCATCATCGCTGGACTCTTCAAGAAAGCCGTCATTTCCGACTACATCTCCGTCAACTTTGTTGAACGCATCTTCGACCAGCCCGACCTCTATAGCGGACTTGAGAACCTCCTTGCCGTCTATGGCTACACTCTTCAGATTTATTGCGACTTCTCCGGCTACTCCGACATGGCCATCGGCATCGCCCTCCTGCTCGGATTCCAGTTCCCCAAAAACTTCGACAGCCCTTACAAGTCAGCCTCCATCACTGAGTTCTGGCGCCGTTGGCACATCAGCCTCTCCTCCTGGCTCAAAGACTACCTCTACATTTCCCTTGGCGGTAACCGCCACGGCAAGTTCCGCCAGTACTTCAACCTCCTCATGACCATGCTCCTTGGCGGTCTTTGGCATGGTGCTTCTCTCAACTTCATCCTTTGGGGTGCCTTCCACGGCATCCTCCTCTGCCTCGACAAAATCTGGCACTCCCTTTGCGGTGTGCTCAGCCCACTCACCTACTTGCCAAGCAAGCGCAATCCCAATCCAACGAAAAATTGGTTTGTGGTGATGATCGGTGGAGTGGTGACCTTCCATCTCGTCGCAGCCCTGTGGGTGCTCTTCCGTGCTCCCTCCTTCGGCATTGCCGAACAGATGTTCTATCAAATATGGAACAAGTTCGAGCCTCAGATATTCTTCCAGTGGCTTACCTCCTACAAAGCCGTTGCCCTCCTCATGCTTCTTGGCTATGTGCTCCACTTCATGCCCGAGTTTATCTCCGGCAAGGCAAAGGAATTCGTTGCCCGTTGTCCGTTGGTGGTCAAGGCCATCCTCATCGTCGTCCTCGTCTTCATCGTCATTCAGATTAAGTCGAGCGACGTCCAGCCTTTCATCTATTTCCAATTCTAAAAGAGAATGGAGGTCACCGATGTGAAAAGACACTTTTCAGATGCTAATGCCCCCATGCGCAACATCGCTGAGGGGTTACGCGATGGCACTCCCATCGCCCTCGGTTACTTTGCCGTAGCCTTTTCTTTGGGCATCATCGCCAAGAAGGCAGGACTCACCGCCCCCATGGGCTTCTTCAGCAGTTTTTTCACCCGTGCCTCCGCTGGCGAGTACGGTGTCTATACCTTGGTGGCGATTCATGCCACCTATGTGGAACTCATTGCCATGTGTCTCGTCACCAACCTCCGCTACATGCTGATGAGTGCAGCCCTCTCGCAGAAACTGGCACCAGCCACCTCATGGTTTCATCGACTGCTCATGGCATGTTGCATCACCGACGAGATCTTTGGCATCTCCGTCAATCATCGAGGCTACACACCCCCTGCCTACACTTATTCGGCAGCCCTCATCTCCTCCCTCTTCTGGGCAGGCGGCTGTGCCACAGGCATCGTGGCAGGAGGTATGCTTCCCACCTCCATCGTTGCAGCCCTCAGCGTGGCCCTCTATGGCATGTTTTTGGCCATCATTGTGCCTCCAGCCCGTGACGACCGCAACGTGCTCTATGCCCTCATCGCCAGTTTCCTCTTAAGCGGCATCTGTGCCGTCGCGCCCTTTGTCAGCCAATGGAGCAGCGGCACACGCACCATCCTGCTCACCCTTCTCATCTCATCGGCCGTGGCATGGTTCCGACCCGTCAAAAACAGCGAATCAAATGGAACAGAATAGCCCTGTCCTCTACATCCTGTTGGCGATTTTGGTCACGAACCTGATTCGCGTCCTGCCCATGCTGCTCATCAAGGGTCCCATCCACAACACCTTCCTGCGCAGTTTCCTCTATTACGTGCCCTATGTCACCCTTGCCGTGATGACCTTCCCTGCCATCATCGAGACCACCCTCACCCCACTCGCAGGAATCATCGCCCTCGTCGTCGGCCTCATTGCCGCATGGTTTAGACTGGGACTCTTTCCTGTTGCCATCATCTGCTGCATCATCGTCTATCTCATTGACACGCTCCTGCCGATGCTCTGATGTACACCAAGTGGTGTAACACCAGTTGGTGTACGTTACTATTTGTCGTCCAGTTCCGGCTGGTACTCGTAGCCGTTCTCCGCAATCGCCTGCTGCAAGGGCTGGTGCGGATAGAACCGCAGTTTCACCCCCTTGATGCTGATTTCTGGGGTGTCCAGTTCATCCGCCGTGGCGGCAGATTCCGAACTGATGACCGGCTTGAGCGTGCCGATACCGTCAATGCGAACTGAACGCCCGATTTTCAGATAATGCGCAATGCGATCCATCAGCGCGGTCACTACACCTCTCGTCTTGCTGGGATGCTCCCCACACGATTCTGCACACTCTTTCACCACCTCCTTGAATGTCACGATAGGCAATGCGGGCGACTGATACACCCATGCCTCGTGCAGCCCGTCTGGCCGCACGATTTTCTTTCTTACTTTCCTTACTGCTAACATACGTTTCCTTTCTTTAAGATTCTCAAAAGGGGTGAGACTCTCACCTGTACCATACGTGAGACTCTGACCTATACCATAGGTGAGACTCTCACCCCTTTTGAGGTACAAAGATAGGCATTCGGCAGGACATTAGCAAACAGAAAGAGGGGAAACGTCACTTCCTTCTCACTCTTTCCCCTTTTTTCTTTCCCTCCGTGTCAAAACAGGCCTCCTCTATCCTCATGAATCCACTTTTTTCATAAAAACACTTGGAACATCAAAAATAAATCGTACATTTGCAAAAACAAACTGAAGTGAACATGAGAACCAGACAAGAATATGTGGATATCATCAAGTCTCATGCCGATGAGTTGCGCTCACGTTTCGGCATCACATCTCTGTTGCTGTTCGGCTCTGTGGCCAGAAACGAGCATCATGAAGGGAGTGATGTTGACTTGTTTGTGACCATGCCACCAAAGTTGATGAACCACATTGCGGCGGCTCAGTATCTGAAAGAATTGTTGGGCAATGATGTTGATTTGATACAGGAGCATCGTCACATGCGTCCTTTTTTCCGTGAACAAATAGAACGAGATGGCATCACTATCATATCGGCAACTGCAAATAGTTGAAGACTATCTTGGGCAGATACATCATGCCATTCTTGATTTGAAGGAATGGAACAAGGGCATTGATAGCCCTGACACATGGCTCATGTCTGCCGATGGGATGAAAACATTGGCGGCCAATTGTATGCTGCTTGAAGCAATCGGTGAAGGTTTCAAAAAAGTGGATGTCCTGACAAAGAGGCAGTTACTGCCTTCTCGCCCCGAAATACCATGGAAACAAGTGATGGGGATGCGTGACCATATTGCTCACGGCTACTTTGATATCAATTCCGACCTCGTGTGGGACACCATACAAAATGATTTGTCCCCTTTGCAGGAGGCTGTTGAATTTCTGATTAAGAACCTATATACCATCATTCCGGTGGATGATGAATTAGTGTAAAAATAGGAAAACGATTAATCATAGATGGGTTGGAGATTCAGAAAGATAGTGGAAACGTCACTTCCTCTTCACTCTTTCCCCTTTTTTCTTTCCCTCCGTATCAAAAAAGGCCTCCTCTATCCTCATAAATCCACTTTTTTTACAAAAACTCCTCCCAACCTTTTTGGCTTTTCTTTTTTTTCCGTACTTTTGCCCTTGCAAGCGTTCGGCACCCTATGCCGTCCGTGCGCAGACATTGTGGGCATATTGAATCAACGTATTCAATTCTGAAGGTTCTAAGTTCAAAATAGTCCGACCAGACAAAACAGTGAACCGGAGGAACGGGATACGCTCATGTTTGGGCGTACCCTTTCCTTTCATTTCACTGTAAAGGTTAACTCTTTGGTCGGACGCAATCCTGAACTTAGGAATGAAACACGGAAAGCGGTACGCTTCTTTTGTGCCCAATTTTATGAATAATTAGATTTCAAAAGCGTCCGACCAACTATGCATGAGAATCTAAAAAGAGAGGATTGTTCCCCTATGTCAGCAAAATCTGGCATCAAAAGCAGTAGCATCAAGCGTACCTTTCATTTTATGCAGGAAAAGTTGCTTTTTCCTGTTAAGAAGGATTTTACTCTATTTTTTAACGTGTGCGAATGTTCTTACCTTACATTATTAAAAATGATGTGCTGGAAGAATATGATATTATGCCCTGAGTATGTGTAATATAACGCATACAGAACCGATATTGGTGGCAATGGAACATGGATTATTCGAATGTAGAATGAGGATAAGATTGTAAAAGATTTCATGTGAAATGGAAAATAGAGATTATTCACTTGATATTATTAGGGTTATTGCATGCTTGATGATTGTGCTGATGCATTCTCCTATGCCAGGATTGGGGACATCTGGCGTTGTGCTATGTGGAATTAGTTATCTGACAGCTCCGGCAATAGGATTGTTCTTTATGGTGAGTGGAGCATTGTTGTTGAAAAAGGATATGGAACGGTCTTTGGATACACGAAACTTTTTTAGGAAAAGATTCTCAAAGATTATAATGCCAGTTGTTTTCTGGAGTTTGGTTGGATGGGGGCTCGAACTCTGTGGTGTTAATAATGCGGAATTAAGCATTTTGTGGTTTATGTATAGCCTTGCAGGTGTGTACTTGTTGACACCTGTGCTCTCAAGATGGTTGAGTATTGCTGATGTGAAAGAGGTTGAGTTTTACTTGCTGCTTTGGCTTGTGACATTGTTTGTTCCGTTTGCGAAACGATTCATCCCTGTTAATGAAAGTGATACGAGTTGGTTGTACTATTTCCATGGATATGTAGGTTATTATGTGTTAGGGTTCTACTTGCAAAACTATTTGGAGCGAAATCAGTCCGTGGGAAGAAAGATGATGTTCTCATTGGTACTAGTATGTATTTCCATTGTTTTGCCAATTTCTCTATTTGTTTTGAACATAGAAGTGGATTTCTATAGTTTATTTTGGTATTTAAGTATTACAGTTTCTTTACAATGTGTTGCATGGTGGAGTGTTGTGAAGCGATTGATGAGAAATGTACTCCAAATACCCATGATTATTGTAGAGCTATCCAAATTGAGTTTTGGTATTTATCTAATTCATATATTAGTGATGAGAAATGTTTTGTGGGGAACAGTATGGATGCAGAGTATGAATGGCTTATTACAGATTGTTATATGTACAATTATGACATTCACAATCAGTGCGCTGATTAGTTTGGGATTATCGAAGATTAAATATGTCAAGGTGGTCATAGGCTGTTGAAATGAACAAGCCCTTCTGTACAGATAAGTTCATATGGAATTTTTAAGTGCCTAATGGGCAATAAGTTTGCGGATCATATTTAGCTCTCGGCATGGTTTGTGGACTTTCTTTTGTAAATTATCCTTTTGAGATTATCTTTTTTGGATAAAAGTTTGTTGGATTGTGGGAAAAGCGGTATTTTTGTGGCGAAAATAACATTTAATGCTTGTGGTCATGATAGAAAACCCTTTCATCACCTACGGATATGAGTCGCCAGAATATTTCTGTGACCGTGAGGCTGAGGCGGAACAACTGATGTCTCTGCTTGTGAATGGCAATCATACAGCACTGATTTCTCCTCGCCGCATGGGAAAGACGGGGCTGATTCGCCATTGTTTTGCCAATCCTCGTTTGAGTGAGCATTACTACACGTTCTTGATTGACATCTATGCAACCAAGACGTTGCAGGACATGGTGTATCAGTTGGGGCACGGCATCGTGAGGCGGCTGAAACCTCGTGGACAGGCGGCTATTGACAAGTTTTTGCAAGTGGTCACATCGTTGCGTACAGGCATTTCTTTTGATGGACAGGGCAATGCCAGTTGGAATCTTGGCATTGGTGACATCAAATCTCCGGTTTTCACGCTGGAAGAGATTTTCAGTTATCTTCAGTCAGCGGAGAGGCCATGTATAGTGGCGATTGATGAGTTTCAGGCCATCTCTCAATATCAGGAGAGCAATGTGGAGGCAATGCTCCGTACCTACGTTCAGCAGTGTCGTAATGCGGTCTTTGTCTTTTCGGGCTCACAACCAAGTATGATGAGTGAGATGTTTTCCTCTCCCGCTCGTCCTTTCTACCAGAGTGTGTCACTGATGTTTCTGAAACCAGTGCCGCTGGAAGCGTATGAGGATTTTGCCAAGAAGCACTTCCTGGACTATGGGAAAGATGTGGCAGATGGAGTGGTCAGTACAATATACGAACGTTTTGACGGTATCACATGGTACATCCAGAAGATGCTCAATCAGTTATTTGCCATTACTCCGAAAGGTTATACCGTCTCACTTGCTGACATTGATAAGGCTGAGAGTCAAATCGTCCATCAGAATGAGGAAGCCTATAAGGATATGCTTTTCCAACTCACAACTAAGCAGCGTGACCTCTTCATCGCTATCAGCAAGGAAGGGAAGGCAAGTCGGATCACTGGGTCTTCTTTCCTGAAACGTCATCACCTGCCTTCTGCCAGCAGTGTGCAGAAAGCAGCTTCTATCCTTCTGGCCAAGCAATTGCTGACTCACTATCAAGGAGTTTATGAACTTTATGATAAGTTCATGGCGACTTGGTTGAGAAGAAGTTGATATGGACTTTGTTTTTTCTTTAGCATAAAAAGGGCTGACTTCCTCGTCGGAGCCAGCCCTTTTACTATAATATGTGTGTATCTTATTCTTGTACGTAACTTGCCAACTGGTCAACGTCGAGGGCGTTGATGTAGTTGCAGTGTTTGGCCACTTCGCTTTCGGCATAGTTGATGAAGACTGTGAGCGACTTGCCGAAGAGTTCGGGAGCACGCTGGGTGTCCTGAAGAAGGAGGTGGCTCATGATGACGTAGGCGGTCATCTCGTAGAGTTTGCGGGCACAGAGGTCGAGGAAGTCCTGATTGCCAGGTTCCTTTGCCTTCTCGGTGCAAGCAGCGAGTTTCTCGTTCATGGCTTTGATGCGCTCTGCATAAGCAGCATACTCAGCAGCAACGGGTTCTGCCTCGAAGTCTTTGATGACTCCTGCGTAGAAGCCTGAAGTGATGTAACGGATAGCGGCTACAGTCTGCAACTGAGTGGTACCCTCGTAGATGGACATGATGCGGGCATCACGATAGACACGCTGGCACTTGTATTCGAGCATGAAACCTGAACCGCCGTGCACCTGGATAGAATCGTAAGCAGACTCGTTGGCGAACTCGGAGTTCATACCCTTGGCGAGTGGCGTGAAGGCATCAGCAAGCTTGCTGTACTTCTTGAACTCGTCGCGCTCTTCAGGAGTGAGCTTGCGCTCCTTGCTGATGTCATCGAGGCACTTGTAGATATCGACGTAGCGGGCAGTCATGTAGAGGAGTGAACGTCCTGCGTCGAGCTTTGCCTTGATGCGGGCAATCATGTCATAGACGGCGGGGAAGTGGATGATTTCCTTGCCGAACTGCTTGCGGTCGCGGGCATAGTTGATGGCCTCCTCGTAGGCAGCCTGTTCTGCACCGACAGACTGAGAGGCGATGCCGAGACGGGCACCGTTCATGAGCCCCATCACATACTTGATAAGGCCGAGTTTCTCAGAGCCGCAGAGTTCTGCCTTGGCGTTCTTGTAAACGAGTTCGCAAGTGGGGCTGCCGTGGATGCCGAGCTTGTTCTCGATGCGGCGCACGTTCACACCGCCGTTGCGCTTGTCGTAGATGAACATGGAAAGACCGCGACCATCGCGTGTGCCTTCCACTGAACGAGCCAGCACGAGGTGGATGTCGGCGTCACCATTGGTGATGAAACGTTTCACACCATTGAGACGCCAGCAGTTCTCCTTCTCATCGAAGGTGGCCTTGAGCATCACAGACTGGAGGTCGGAACCTGCGTCTGGCTCCGTCAAGTCCATAGACATCGTCTCGCCGGCACAAACACGTGGGATGTAACGCTTGCGCTGATCCTCGTCACCAAACTCATAGAGTGTCTCGATACAATCCTGAAGAGACCAGATGTTTTCGAAACCAGCATCACCTTCAGCGATGATTTCGTTGGCAGCAGTATAAACCACGTTAGGCAGATTGAGACCGCCGTAGCGACGTGGCATCGTCATGCCACAGAGACCAGCCTTGATGGTAGCATCGAGGTTCTCGTAGGTCTTAGAGGCATAACGCACACGACCATTCTCGCAATGAGGACCTTCGGCATCGACATCCTCAGAGTTAGGACCGATGATGTTGGCATTGATGTCGCCCGTGATTTCGAGCAGACTGTCATAGTTCTCCTGTGCATCCTCGTAGTTCTTGGGTGCATAGTCATACTGACCGTAGTCAGCATAGTTTCTCTCCTTCAACTCAACGATGCGTTTCATCAAAGGGTGTTCCATATGGAATTTAATCTCAGGAACGTCTGTATAGGAATTAGCCATGATTCTTTATTATTAAAGACCCTCTCTGTCCTTCGGACATCTCCCCCGTAATGGGGAGACCATCCGACTTGTTCTCCAACATCCCGCATGGGCTCCCTCCCCATTATGGGGGAGGGTCGGGGAGGGGGTCTGTTATTTTACTTACTATTCTTCTTATAATACTTAATCAACTTTGGCACAACCTCTTCGATGGTGCCGTTGATGATGTAGTCGGCAATCTGGTTGATAGGTGCCTGTGGGTCGTTGTTGATGGAGATGATGATACCTGAGTCCTTCATGCCTGCCACGTGCTGGATAGCGCCAGAGATACCGCAGGCGATATACACCTTAGGACGTACAGTGGTGCCTGTCTGACCAATCTGACGGTCGTGGTCAATCCAACCTGCATCGACTGCTGCACGGCTGGCACCCACTTCTGCATGAAGTTCCTTGGCGAGTTCGAAGAGGAGGTTGAAGCCTTCGGGACCACCTACGCCATAACCACCTGCCACGATGATGGGAGCACCTTTGAGGTTGTGCTTTGCTTTCTCCACATGACGGTCGAGCACCTTCACCACGTAGTCGGTGAGAGGGATGTACTTGGCCACGTCGTGCTTCACCACTTCACCCTTGTAGTTCTCGTCGAGGATTTCCTTCTTCATCACACCGTCACGAACGGTTGCCATCTGTGGGCGATGCTCGGGGTTGACGATGGTGGCGATGATGGAACCACCGAAAGCGGGACGAATCTGGTAGAGTTGGTCTTCGTAGTGCTTATCGACCATGTTGCCCTCAGCATCCTTCACCTTCATGTCGAACGAGCCAATCTCCAACTGGGTGCAGTCGGCTGTCAGACCAGAGTGGAGTGCGGAAGACACACGGGGACCAAGGTCGCGACCGATGACGGTGGCACCGAGGAGACAAATCTGTGGCTGCTCCTCCTTGAAGAGGTTCACCACAGCAGAAGTGTGTGGGAGAGAAGTGTAGGGGAAGAGTTTCTCGTCGTCGAAGATGTGCACCTTATCTACACCGTAGGGGATAACTTGCTTCTCAACACCATCGAGACCAGCGCCGATAAGTACGGCTTCCAACTGTACACCCAGTTGGTTGGCGAGCTTGCGACCCTTGGTGCAAAGCTCCAGACTCACATCAGCAACCTTGTTGCCTTCGAGTTCGCAATATACAAATACGTTGTTCATATTTATCTGGATTAAAGACCCTCTCTGTCCTACGGACATCTCCCCCATAATGGGGAGACCCTCCGACTTGTTACCCAACATCCCGCATGGTTTCCCTCCCCATCATGGGGGAGGGTTGGGGAGAGGGTCTGCTGTTCATTAACCGATAGTGTTTGATTCCATGAGTTCAACAATCAGGCTCTCCACATCAGCATCGCTGGAAGTGAGGGTCTTGTTTTCCTTGGCCTTGAAGACGATGCTCTTCACGGCCTTCACGTTGGTGGGAGAACCTGCCTTGCCAATCTGTGCGGGGTCTGCCTCGATGTCGGCTGCACCCCAAGTGGTGAATTCGCGGTTCTTGTTAGCCCACACACGCTTCACGTTGCGCACACGGCAAGGAGCGGCACTGCCGTTCACCGTCACCACGATAGGCAGAGGGCCTTCCACGGTCTCCACGCCGCCGTCGATGTGACGCTTGGCAACAATCTTCTTGGCTTCCTTGTCGAGCGAGATGATTTCCTCGGTGTAGGTAATCTGGGTGAGCCCCAACTTCTCTGCCACCTGTGGACCCACCTGTGCAGTGTCGCCGTCGATGGCCTGACGACCGCAGAGGATGATGTCGTAGTCGCCCACCTTCTTGATGGCCTGAGCCAGTGTGTAGGAAGTGGCGAGGGTGTCGGCACCGCCGAGTGGACGGTCGGAGATGAGGATGCCCTCATCAGCACCACGATAAATACCTTCCTTCAGCACCTCAGCAGCCTTGGGCAGACCCATGGTGAGCATGGTGATGGTGGAACCAGGGTTAGCGTCCTTCAGGCGCAGAGCCTGTTCAAGGGCGTTCAAGTCCTCGGGGTTGAACACGGCTGGCAAAGCAGCACGGTTCACTGTACCCTCTGGAGTCATCGCATCGGGGCCGACGTTGCGTGTGTCGGGCACCTGCTTCGCGAGTACAATGATTTTCAAACTCATAAAGATTTTTTATTGATTGTTTTTGGTATGTATGTTTCGCTATTGGTTAGTCTTGCCCATAATAATGGCAAAATATTAGCAGTTGCAAAGGTACGACTTTTTTTTCTGTTCCACAATGAAATAAAGCATTTTTTAATGCTCAAAAGAACGAAAAGAGTGCAAAAAGTGGTTGGCGTTTGTCTAAAGTGGGTCAACGTCGTAGTAAATGTTGAGGTTTTTGGCAACAGGTAAGGAGAGCATCTGCTGTTGGATGGCGATGAGATTTTTTCTTACTTTCTCGGTGGATGTCTGTCGTTCAATCTTGAGCATGATCTTGCGGATGTAAAGGGAATGGAGACGTGCGATGGGTGGTCGGTCGGGACCGAGGACACGCTCTCCGAAGATTTGGCGGAGGCGTTCAGCCATGTCGGCTGCAAGGTGCTCAAGCAGTTCGTCGTCTTTGTGGCGCAAATAGACGTAGATGAGACGACGGAATGGGGGGTAGTGGAACAGTTGACGCTCTGTCATTTGGGTGTAGAACATCTGCCAGTAGTCGCCTTGGGTGATTTGGCGGATGATGTCGCTTTCTGCCGAACGAGTCTGTAGGATGACGTGTCCGGCAGTGTTGTTACGTCCGGCACGTCCTGCCACTTGGCTGAGTGTCTGGAAGGTGCGCTCGTAACTGCGGAAATCGGGTAGGTTGAGCATGGTGTCAGCATCGAGGATGCCCACAACGGACACATGGTCAAAATCAAGCCCCTTAGTGACCATTTGGGTGCCAATGAGGATGTCGGCTTTGTGTTCGGAGAAGTCGCTGATGATGCGCTCGAATTGTGTACGGGTGGTGGCGGTGTCGAGGTCCATGCGGAGGGTGGTGATGCCTTCGAACAGGTGGGCTATTTGTTCTTCCACTTTTTCCGTTCCTGTGCCGATGTCGGTGAACTTGTCTTCCTCGCAGGCGGGGCAGCGTTCGGGGATACGGGTTGTGTAACCGCAGTAGTGACAGGTGAGGGTGGAGGTTTTCTTGTGGAGTGTCAAAGTGACGTCACAATGGGGGCATCGGGGCACCCATCCACAGGTTTTGCATTCAATGAAGGAGGAGAAGCCGCGACGGTTTTGGAACAGGATGATTTGTTCCTTGCGCTCGAGGGCTGCTCGCATCACTTCGATGAGTCGGGGGGAAAACACACCCTTCATTTGGCGTTTGCGCTTGGCTTCCTTCGTGTCGACAATTTCGATGGTGGGCAGTTGCATGTCACGGTAACGTTGGGTGAGTTGGACGTAGCCGTATTGTCCCTTGTGTGACAAGTGATACACCTCGAAAGATGGGGTGGCGGTGCCTAAAAGGGTCTTGGCACCAAACATTTGTGCCAGCATGATAGCGGCATTGCGTGCATGGTAACGGGGGGCAGGTTCTTGCTGTTTGTAACTTTGTTCATGTTCCTCATCGACAATGACCAACCCGAGATTCTGGAAAGGGAGGAAGATGCTGGAGCGCACACCGAGGATGAGTTGGTAGGGTCGTTCGGAGGCTTGCCGTTTATAGACATCAAGTCGTTGGGTGTCGGTAAACTTGGAATGATAGACTCCCATGCGGTCGCCAAAGAAATGGTGGAGACGCTCGGTGATTTGGGTGGTGAGGGCTATTTCGGGCAGGAGGTAGAGCACTTGCTTGCCTTTAGCCAAGTAGTTGTTGATGAGGTGGATGTAAATCTCAGTCTTTCCCGAAGAAGTGACCCCGTGAAGAAGGGTGACGTTCTTGGAAAGGAAGGAGGTCTCAATTTCCGCAAAGGCTTTCTCTTGCGCAGGATTGAGCGGGTTGCATGGACAGGCGTAGTGGGGAGTGGCTGTTGCTTTTCCGCTTCGTCGGGTACGGGTCGATTCTTTCAGTGCTGCCTCGTCTTTCGGCTTCATGGCACCAGGCAGGGCAGCCTTCATCACGTCACCGAGAGGACAGATGTAATAGTTGGCAATCCATTGCCAGAAGGCGAATTGCTGCTCGTTCACGACAGGGTGGTCATCGAGTACCTCTATGATGGCTTTGACTTCCACTCCCTCGGGCGTGTTGTTGTGGGTGTTGAGCACTACACCCGTGTAGATTTTGTTCTTGCCGAGGGGCACAACAACTCGACAGCCTCGCATCACTCGGGTTTCCATGTCGGAAGGGACGAGGTATGTGAAGCTGTCGAATGGTATAGGGAGTATGATGTCAGCAAACATCAATTAGAACAGATAAGTCAGAGAAATCTGGTGAGTGTTGTTCTTGAGTTTACCTTTGATGGCAGATTTACCTACATTCCAGACGCTTGTCTCTGCTGTGTTGCCAAGTGCGATGTTGTAGTTATAGCCTACACGTACGTGGCTCAATACTGTGGCACCGCATCCTACGTTCCAACTTAATTGCGATTTTTTCAGTTCCCAACCCTCGTCGATGTCACCGAGAGTCCAATGGCGGTCGCCGATGTTCCAAGAGAACTGAGGTCCCGTTGCGAGATAGACACTGGCGAGACTGCTAAGACCAACCGTGTACTTCACGTTGATAGGCAATGAAATGTAGTGGAAAGTCTTGTGAGTGGTCGTGTATTCATTTATTGCCTCATTATCGTCAAGGTCCATTTCGTGACCGCCAATACCGATGCAACGATTGTCGTACAAAAGGGAAGCATCAGCACCTAAACCAGCAAGTGGAATGGTCACGTCGGCTGTGACGCCTGCGAAGAAACCATTGCGGTTCTTCTTGTCAATGACCATTGGAAGGTTCTTTACGTTGAAATCGTTCACGTTCAAACCTGCCTTGACACCAAATTTAACTTGTGCCTGAGAAGGCAACGCAAAAACGAGGGCTGCAACGATGACAGCGAGAGTCAAAATGTTCTTTTTCATACCTTTGTAAAAATTTGAGAATGTGTGTAAAAAGATTTTGTTCGCAAAGTAAGCACTTTTTTTTTGAATGAGGAAATATTTCTATAAAAAAGTTTTTGTTTACTATTTCAAAGTTTGCAACTCGTTTGTGAGTAAGACTCATGTTCGGATATGGCGGTATCGTAAAGTCGAGTTGCCAAATCGGACTTTGCAATCGCATTGTCCCCCACTTTTTTGTATTTATCTTTGTTATTTGTAAATCAGTATATTACGTGGTTATTAACATTCCTGTTGATAAGTTTTTTGAAAAAAAAGTGTAAAAGTGTGGGGAATTGTGGGGAATAAAACTTATATTTGCACATTGTTTAACGTGCATGGTTAAAAACGACTGAAAATCAGCACCAACAAATTTGAAAGAGAAATGACAAACAGATTCATCGGTGACTACGGAGCCAAGACGGATGCGAAGGGTAGGGTTTTCTTGCCCGCACCGTTTAGAAAGGTGCTCGAAGCGGAGGGCGAAAAGAGCCTTGTGCTTCGTAACGACGTGTTCCAGAAATGTCTGGTGCTCTATCCTGAATCTGTGTGGAATGAACAACTGGATGCGCTGCGTGGACAGGTAAACCAGTGGAACAGCAAGCAACAGATGATGTTGAGGAAGTTTGAGGCTGATGCGGAACCGATTGAGCTGGATGGCAACGGACGATTGCTGATTTCGAAGAGGAAACTGCAATATGCAGGGATTGAGGCAGATGTGCGTTTCTTGGCGATGGTGGACAGAATTGAAATTTGGAGTAAGCAAGCGTTGGATGAGTTGATGGATGATAGTGCAGACCTCGGTGATGAGATGGAAGCAGCGTTTGGAGGACTTGACAGTTGAGAGATTGACCATTGAAAATTGAAACTTGGAGAGGATGGCTGAACAAGAGATGACATATCACGTGCCAGTGTTGCTGAAGGAGAGTGTGGATGGACTGAACATCGGTTCGGGAGGCATTTTTGTGGATGTGACATTTGGCGGTGGAGGACATAGCAGGGAAATCCTGTCGAGGTTGGATGTCAACGGACATCTGTACAGTTTTGATCAGGATGCGGATGCGGAGAAGAATGCGGACGGGTTTGATGAGGAGAGGTTTACGTTTGTGAGAAGCAATTTCCGTTTTCTGAAAAATTTCCTCAAATATCATGGAGTGGAACAAATTGATGGACTGCTGGCTGACTTGGGAGTGAGTTCCCACCACTTTGACGACAGCGAACGAGGTTTTTCTTTCCGTTTTGAAGGGAAACTCGACATGCGGATGAATCAACGTGCAGGCAAAACAGCGGCAGATGTGGTTAACACATACGATGAGAAGCAATTGGCGGATGTTCTTTACTTGTATGGAGAACTGAAGCAGAGCCGAAAGATAGCCTCCGCAATTGTGAAGGCAAGGCAAACGAAGAAAGTGGAGACAATAGGCGATTTCTTGGATATTGTCAAACCATTCTTCAGCAATGAAAGGGGAAAGAAAGAACTGGCGAAGGTGTTCCAGGCGTTGAGGATAGAGGTGAATCATGAGATGGACGCTTTGCGTGACATGTTGAAAGGTGCAACGGAGATGCTGAAGCCCGGGGGAAGATTGGTGGTGATCACGTACCATTCGTTGGAAGACCGCATCGTGAAGAATGTGATGAAGACTGGCAATGCGGAGGGAGAGGAAGACAAGGACTTCTTTGGTAGGGTGAACACTCCGTATCGTTTAGTGAACCGTCAGGTTATCGTTCCGAGCGATGAAGAGATGACGAGAAACCCGCGGAGCAGAAGTGCCAAACTAAGAATTGCTGAAAAAATCTGAATTTCAATATCATTACAGAGGATATCCACGCCCAAGAAAGGCGATAAAGTGAGTTACACATTATTTATTTAATTAAAGGAAAGTTTTTTAGAAGAAGCCCCAACGAGATTCTATGTCGAGTAAAGAAGAAAAACAGAAAATTGGGTTGGAAGAGTTGAAGATAACTCCTCCAGATGATTTAGGGGCTGGCGATGAACTGAAAACAGAGGAACAGGAAGCAATCGAGGCGATTCGGAAGTTTACCGATGAGGATGGAGATGATATCGGTGAGTTATCGGTTAAATCAATCCTTGGCGGCGATTTTTTGATGAGCAAATTTATGGTCAAGCAGATCATGTTCGTGATGTTTTGTGTACTGCTGATGATTCTTTATACGGGTAACCGTTATGATAGTCAGCAGGATACAATTCTTATTGATAGTCTGCGGGGACGCTTGCAAGAGGTGAAATACAATGTGCTGACCCAGTCAAGCGAACTGATGAATTTGACGCGACAGTCGAACGTGGAGAAGAGCCTTCGCGAAACGCCAGACAGTTTGCTTCACAATTCCATCACGCCTCCTTTTTTGATTAAGAATCATGGTGGGGACACTCAGATGGAAGAGAATGATTTTGAAGAGGTGTTGGTGGATTCACAGGAGCTGGCGGTGCAAGAGAATGAAGACTCAATGGATGAACAGAAGAAGATGGAAACAACAGGGATGGAGAATATGGAAAAGTCGGAAAAACAGAAGCACGGCAGCGATGAACAGGAGGTGAACAAGCAGGCAAGTGAGACGCAAGAGAGTCAGAAAACAGAAAAAACAGACGAACGATGAAATTTGACAAGAAATATATCAATACACGCATTACAGTCATTGTGGTGATTGCGGCGTTGGTGATGATTGCTATTATCGTCCAGGCTGTTTTGACCGCAACGGTGGAGAATAGGAAGTGGAAGAAGGTGGGGGCTGTCAGTGTGAGTGACACGATGCTTCTGAAACCGAATCGCGGCAACATTTTGAGTGCCGATGGGCAGTTGATGGCAAGTAGCCTCCCTGATTATAAGGTGTATGTTGATTTCTTGGCGGGGGTTGAATGGTGGTATGATTCGATAGGGTCGGGCAAGAAGCAGAAGATCTATGACCCGAAGCAATTGGCGGAAAAGGATTCGATGTGGATGGCGAATATGGATTCCATCTGTCGAGGTCTGGAAAATATCTGCCCTAAATATACGGCTGATGAGTATAAGTCACATATGGTGGAAGGTTTGCAAAACCGTAAACGCTACTGGGAGGTGTGTCCGCATACAGTGTTGAACTTTATCCAATATCATCAATTGGCAAAGCTGCCGGTCTTTAGTCTGAAGAACCGCAACAGGAGCGGTATGGTGGCAGAGGAACGCAACAACCGCAACAAGCCCTTTGGCTCGCTGGCTCGACGTACGTTGGGTGAGATGTTTGGTGCCAAGGATTCGGCACGTTCTGGTCTGGAACTGGCTTACGATTCGTTGTTGCGTGGTGAGCCAGGAAAGGTGCATAACAAGAAGGTGCTGTCGAAATATCTTTCCATTGTGGATAAGGAACCAGTGGACGGTTACGATCTTGTGAGCACCATTGATGTGAGCATGCAGGACATTTGCGAGAGCGCGCTCCGTGAGAAACTTCACGAACTGGATGCCTCGATGGGTGTGGTGGTGCTGATGGAGGTGAAGACAGGTGATGTGAAGGCGATTGTAAATTTGATGCGCTATGATGACGGTGAATATTATGAGGCGAGAAACTATGCGTTGGCAGCCTTGATGGAGCCAGGCTCCACGTTTAAGACCGCTTCTATCCTCGTGGCTTTGGACGATGGATACATTAAAACAACCGACTATGTGGAAACAGGAGGCGGTATCTGCAACATGTATGGGGCGATGATGAAAGATCACAACTGGCACAGAGGTGGATATGGAACCATTGATGTGCCGCACGTGTTGATGGTGTCGAGCAACGTGGGTGTGAGCAAGCTCATCGACAAGTACTATCACAATCAGCCCGACAAGTTTGTGGAGGGGCTGCGCCGCGTGGGCATCGGCACTCCGCTGGGCTTACCTTTCGATGGTGCTGCCAACCCCAATATTCGTATGCCTCATAAAGACAGTAAGGGTGGGTATAGAATGTCGGACAACTGGTCGGCTACCGCTTTGGCATGGATGTCTATCGGCTACGAAACACAGATTCCGCCCATCAGCACCGTTACGTTCTACAATGCCATTGCCAACAACGGCAAGATGGTGCGCCCGCGCTTTGCCAAGGGCATCTCGAAAAATGGCGAGATGGTGGAAGAGTTCCCCGTGGAAGTTATTCGTCCGCATATTTGCAAGCAGTCTGCGCTTGATGATATCAGAGGAATCCTTTATCGGGTGGTGAACGACAAGGATGGGCTTGGAAAGAGGGCGGGTAACCCCTATTTCCATGTGAGCGGAAAGACTGGTACTGCACAGGTGGCAACGGGTGGTGGCTATAAGGCTGGACACAACGAGCACTTGGTCAGTTTCTGTGGTTTCTATCCGTCGGAAGACCCGAAATATACCTGTATCGTGGCAATTCGCCATGCTTATTATGTGGCGAGTGGTGGTGGTCAGGCAGGTCCTGTGTTCTCGAAAATAGCACAGCGCATCTATTCGAAGAATGTGACGACAGACATCAACTTGGCGAAAGATTCGACAGCAGTTCATGTGCCTGATGTGAAAAATGGAAATGTTGTTGCGGCTCAATATGTGTTGCATGAATTGGGATTGAAGTCAGAAGGCGGTAAAGGTTATGAATGGGGAATGGCGTCAGCAGGCAGCAAGTGTGTTGAATTTCAGCCCGTGAAGGTGAGTGACAACATTGTTCCCAATGTGTTGGGTATGGGTGCGAAAGATGCTGTTTGTGCGCTGAGCAATCGGGGAATGAAAGTGCGGATGAGAGGAAGGGGAAAGGTTGTCGGTCAGAGTGTATCGAGCGGCAGTAAAGTGGTGAAGGGGCAGACGGTAACCTTGGAACTGAATTAATGATGGAAGGAAAAGGGCGGAGGTAATGACCCTGTGTTTGTTTACTGACAAAGCGTCACTCCTCTCTAAACCTTGAACTCTAAACTTTTAATAATATAGAAAATGATGAAACTGAAGACTCTCGTAAACAGGCTCGATGTCCTTGAGGTTAAGGGCGATATGGAGCGGGACATTTGTGGTGTGCAGATAGATTCTCGCCAAGTGGCTGATGGACATCTTTTCATCGCCGTGAGGGGAACAGTGGCTGATGGACATAACTACATTGACAAAGCGTTGGAGAAAGGTGCTGTAGCCATTCTGTGCGAGACGATTCCTGAGAACGCAGACGAGAAGGTGGCTTATGTGAGGGTGGAAAACACCGAGCAGGTGGTGGGGCAAGTGGCAACTACTTTCTATGGCGCCCCGACGAGCAAGATGAAGTTGGTGGGTGTGACGGGCACAAATGGAAAAACAACTATTGCCACTGTGTTGTATGAAATGTTCCGCTACATGGGACATAAAGTGGGTTTGCTTTCCACGGTGTGCAACTATATTGACGGTGTGGCGATTCCAACGGAACATACGACTCCCGATCCCATTACGCTCAATGCACTCTTGGCGCAAATGGTAGAAGCTGGATGTGAATATGTGTTCATGGAAGTGAGCAGCCATAGTATCGTGCAGAACCGCATCGGAGGTTTGACCTTTGCAGGAGGGTTGTTTACTAATATTACACGCGACCATCTTGACTATCACAAGACTTTTGAAAACTATATCAAGGCAAAGAAACTCTTCTTCGACCGTCTGCCCAAGGAGGCTTTTGCTATCACGAATGTGGACGATAAGAATGGGATGGTGATGGTGCAGAACACTCAAGCGCAGGTAAAGACTTATTCGGTACAGAGTCCAGCTGATTTCAAGGCTAAGATTATTGAGTGCCACTTTGAGGGCATGTATCTCAATATCAATGGGAAAGAGGTGGGTGTGCAGTTTATAGGCAAGTTCAATGTCAGCAACCTCCTGGCGGTGTATGGTGCTGCCATCATGCTGGGTAAGGACGAGCAGGAAGTGCTGGTGGCTTTGAGTGCGATGAAGCCTGTCAATGGACGTTTTGAGGCATTTCGTTCACCTTCTGGTTACACAGCCATTGTCGATTACGCCCATACTCCAGACGCTTTGGAGAACGTGCTGAATGCCATTCATGGTGTGTTGGATGGGAAAGGTGAAGTCATCACCGTTTGTGGAGCGGGTGGCAATCGTGACAAGGGTAAGCGTCCATTGATGGCTCGTGAGGCTGTGAAGCAGAGCGACCGTGTCATCATCACCAGCGATAATCCCCGATTTGAAGAACCACAGGACATCATCAACGATATGCTGGCAGGGTTGGATGAAGAACAAATGAAAAAGGTGCTTGCGATTGTTGACCGTCGGCAAGCCATCAAGACAGCCTGTATGATGGCGAAAAGTGGTGATGTGATTCTCGTTGCAGGTAAAGGGCATGAGGACTATCAAGATGTGAAAGGGGTGAAGCACCATTTCGATGATAAGGAGGAGGTGAGGGCGTGTTTTTAGTTTAGGGTTTAATGCTCAGAGTTTAGGGTTTAGTGCTACTTTAATAGATTATGTTATACGACTTATTTAAATATTTGGATGGACTTGACATTCCCGGAGCGGGAATGTTCAGTTACGTGTCTTTCAGGGCTTTGACATCATTGATTCTTTCGTTGATTATATCAATGGTGGCAGGTGAGTATTTCATTAAGTATATGCGCCGAAAGAAGCACATAGAAGAGGCTCGTGATGCTTCCATCGACCCTTATGGCGTGCAGAAGAAGGGTGTTCCTTCAATGGGTGGTGTTGTCATCTTGGCTGCAGTTCTTGTGCCAGCCTTGCTGTTGGGCAAACTGAGCAATGTGTACATGGTTTTGCTGATTGCCACCATCGCATTCTTCGGCCTCATTGGTTTTATAGACGATAAGATAAAACTCGATGGCAACAAGGATGGTCTTTCGCCTCGCTTGAAAATGCTGTCCCAGTTGCTTTTTGGTGTTTGTGTGGGTTTGACTTTGTGGCTCAGCCCTGACGCCGTGGTGCGTGAGAACGTGGAGCGTGAGATTGGTGACAAGGTGGAAGTCTATCACATGAGTGAGTCGAGAAAAAGTACAGTGACGACTGTGCCTTTCGTGAAGAGCAACAACATCGACTATTATGAAGTGTTTGGATTCATTCAAGACGGTAAGGTCAAGCGTGCATGCGGATGGATTCTGTTTGTGTTGGTCACCACTTTCGTTATCGCTGCCGTCAGCAATGGTGCGAATCTGAATGACGGAATGGATGGTATGTGTGCAGGAAACTCTGCTATTATCGGTGTGACATTGGGTATCTTGGCATACGTGAGTGGTCATGTTCAGTTTGCCAGTTACTTGAATGTTATGTATATACCAGGAACGGAGGAGGTGCTGGTGTTTCTTTGTGCCTTTGTGGGTGCGCTGGTCGGTTTCCTCTGGTACAATGCCTATCCGGCAAAAGTATTCATGGGTGATACGGGTAGCCTTGCCATTGGTGGTGTGATAGCAGTTACAGCAATTATCATTCATAAGGAATTGCTGTTGCCCATCATGTGTGGCATCTTCTTGATGGAGAGTGTTTCGGTCATGCTTCAGGTGGCATATGCCAAGAAGGGTAATGCGCGGGGAGAAAAGTGGAGAGTGTTTAAACGGGCTCCGTTCCATGATCACTATCGCCATCGTATGGAGGATGGAGTAAAATACCTTATCAAGCGGCCGCATGGTTTGTTGTTTGAATCGATGATTACGACAAGATTCTGGATTGTTACAATCCTGCTTGCAGCCATCACTATCATTACGTTGAAGATTAGATAGTTTAGAGTTTAGGGTTTGGAGTTCAGAGATAAAAACCATAAATAAGATGAAAAGAATCGTTGTATTAGGAGCGGCAGAAAGCGGTGCAGGTGCTGCTGTGCTGGCAAAAAAGGAAGGTTTTGACGTGTTCGTCAGCGATATGTCAACCATCAAAGATAAATATAAGGAACTGCTAAATAATCATGAGATTGTTTGGGAAGAAGGACATCATACGGAAGAGTTGATTCTTAATGCGGACGAAATCATTAAAAGCCCAGGCATCCCTGAGAATGCGCCAATGATTTTGAGGATTAAGGAAAAAAATATCCCTATTATCTCCGAGATTGAGTTTGCGGGCAGATACACTGATGCCAAGATGATATGCATTACAGGTAGTAACGGCAAGACAACCACAACCTCGCTCATCTACCATATCTTGAAGCATGCGGGCTATAATGTGGGGTTAGCAGGCAATATCGGTAAAAGCCTTGCACTGCAAGTGGCAGAGGAACAGCATGATTACTATGTGATTGAGCTGAGCAGTTTCCAGCTGGACAACATGTATGATTTCAAGGCGGATATTGCCGTGCTGATGAATATCACACCAGACCATCTGGATCGTTACGATTTCAAGATGCAGAATTACGTGGATGCAAAGATGCGTATCATTCAGAATCAGACACCGAAAGATGCATTCGTTTTCTGGAATGACGACCCGATTGTGGCTGCCGAACTGAAGAAATACAACATCAAGGCAAGACTTTGTCCGTTCAGCGAGTTCAAGAGCAACAGTGTGATTGGTTATGTGGATCAAGATGAATATGTGATAGAGGGACCTACACCTTTCAACATGGAGCAGGAAGAATTGGCGTTGCGCGGGAAACATAATCTTTACAACTCGCTCGCTGCAGGTATCACTGCTGATTTGGCAGGTGTGAGCAATGATCAGATTCGTGAGGGACTGAAAACCTTTGAGGGCGTAGAGCATCGCTTGGAGAAGGCGGGCAGAGTGCGTGGAGTAGAGTTCATCAATGATTCGAAAGCCACCAATGTCAATGCCTGTTGGTATGCACTTGACAGCATGCGGACGCCTGTTGTTCTCATTCTTGGTGGTAAAGATAAGGGAAACGATTATTCGGAGATTTTTGACTTGGTTCGTGAGAAGTGCATTGGACTTGTCTTCCTCGGTGTTGACAACTCGAAACTGCATGCGGCATTTGACAGTTTTGGCATTCCGATTGCCGATGTGAGGAGTATGAAAGATTGTGTGGATGAGTGCTTTAAGATGGCAAAACCTGGAAGCACAGTGTTGCTCAGTCCTTGTTGCGCAAGTTTCGATTTGTTCAAGAACATGGAGGACCGAGGTGAGCAGTTCAAGGAGTGTGTGAAGAACCTGTAAAAGAGACACTCAAATATGGGAAAGTTTGTGAATGCATTGTTCGCAGGTAGCCTTTTCAAGGGCGATAAGGGAGTGTGGATGATATACTTCTTCCTCTGCATGATTTCTTTGGTTGAGGTGTATAGTGCATCGAGCCGCTTGACATTTGAGGGCGGAAATCACTGGGGACCGATGGTCAGTCAGGCGGGGTTCCTGCTATTGGGATTGGTCATCATCCTTTTGGTACATCGCATTCCTTGCAAATGGTTCATGCTGTTCCCTTTCGTTCTGCTTCCTGTCGTCATTTTACTGTTGTTCTACACGGCGGTCTTTGGCGGAGGTAGCACGGTGAATGAAACCAATCGTTGGGTGGAGTTTCTTGGCATCCGCTTTCAGCCTTCAGAGTTGGCGAAGGCTGCCCTCTTGATGACTGCTGCCATGGTGCTTGCCAAGACGCAGACGGAGAAGGAGGAATGGGTACGTGGACGCAAACGTAAGGTGGTGGGCGCCATTAAGGGGCGGCGCTATCTGGCTTTTGCTATTGTAGGCGGTGCGACGTTGCTGGTTTGTGGACTCATCATGATGGACAATATGTCAACGGGATTGATGCTTTTCTTTGTCGTGATTGTGATGATGTTTATTGGACATGTACCTCGCGACTTGATGCTTAAGGGATTGTTGGCCTTGCTGGCAATGGGATTTCTGGTGGGTACGATAGCGGTGGTGACCCCCGAGAAGGTACTCAATGAAACTTCGATGACGAAGCGTTTGGTGACCGTGAAACACCGTGTGATGCGTAAGTTTAATCTCGGTGATAATGATGACAAGAAGAAAGCAAGCAGGAGTGAAACAGAGATTCTGCTTAGCGATGAGAATTCGCAGACAACCTATGCTTCTATTGCGATAGCCAATTCCGATGTGATCGGCTTAGGTCCTGGCAATTCAATTCAGCGTGACTTCTTGCAGCATGCGGAATCGGATTTCATTTATGCCATCATTGTGGAGGAATTGGGCATTGGTGGTGCTCTTTTCGTTGCGCTTCTCTATTTGTCGTTGCTCATCCGAGTGGGGCGAATTGCACAGCGATGTACGAGTTTCTTCCCTGCTTATCTGGTGTTGGGCTTTGGCATCATGATGGTGCTTCAGGCATTTATCAACATGAGTGTGGCGGTAGGCTTAGTGCCTGTGACAGGCCAAACGTTGCCGCTCATCAGCAAGGGAGGAACATCTATCCTCATCACAAGTTTCTACATCGGAGTGATACTGAGTGTGAGCCGTTATGCGGAAAAGAAAGAGGTACAAGCCCCTTTGGTGGAGGCTGTCGCTGACGGGGAGACTAGCGAGTATTATACTGATGGCGCAATGTCTTGAGGTCAAAAGTGAATTTCGAAGATTTTTTTTAAGGGAAATGGCGTGATTTGTGGGCATTTATAGTTGATAATCCGCTGATTATTCTTATCTTTGCCCATTATAATATACCATCTTGTAAGTTTATTTAGGGAAATGGAACAGAATGAGCCTTTGAAAGTGATTATAAGTGGCGGTGGAACGGGAGGACACATCTTTCCGGCTGTTTCGATTGCTAATGCCATTAAGAAGCAGCATCCAGAGGCGGAAATCTTGTTTGTGGGTGCGTTGGGACGTATGGAAATGCAACGTGTGCCGGCAGCGGGATATAAGATTGAGGGACTTCCTGTCCGTGGTTTGGCGCGTCCTCTTTGGAGCCCTAAGAACATCGGTGTGATGATAGATTTCTTGAAGAGCAAGAAGATGGTGAAGCAGATCATTCGCGACTTTAAGCCTCAAGTGGCAGTCGGTGTGGGCGGTTATGCTTCGGCACCAACCTTAAATGCAGCTTATTCAATGGGTGTCCCTTGCTTGATTCAGGAACAGAATTCCTATGCAGGAGTTACCAATAAATCATTGGCTAAGAAAGCAAAGGTCGTTTGTGTGGCATATAGTGGCATGTCGCGCTTCTTTCCTGCTGAAAAGATTATTCTGACTGGTAATCCAGTTCGTCAGAATCTCTTGGAGAACAAGATTTCTAAAGAAGAGGCTCGTAAGAGTTTTGGCTTGTCTCCTGATAAAAAGACTGTGTTGATTGTAGGAGGAAGTTTAGGAGCCAGAACCATGAATGAGAGTGTGCTTGCTCATTTGGAAGATATTCGCAATAGCGATGTTCAGTTCATCTGGCAGACGGGTAAGTATTACAGTCAGCAGATTGCCGAAGAGCTTGTGAAAGTGGAGCCTGTTGAGGATTTGAAGGTTTTGGACTTTATCAGTAGCATGGACAATGCATATACTGCTGCTGACATCGTGGTGAGTCGTGCGGGGGCAAGTTCCATTTCGGAGTTGTGTTTGCTGGGCAAACCGTGCATCTTGGTGCCTTCTCCCAATGTGGCAGAAGACCACCAAACGAAGAATGCACAGGCACTTTCGAACAGGGGAGCCGCCATTCTTGTGAAGGATAAGGATGCCAAGACGGAACTGATTGACATAACGCTCAAGACGGTGGTGGATGATTTGAAACTGGAATCGCTGAGCAATAACATAAAGGCGCTGGCTTTGTACAATTCTGCTGATATGATAGCGGAAGAGGTGTATAAGTTAGCTGTTGAATATAAAAAACAAAGAAACTGATGCAGACGAAAGAGATAAAATCTGTCTATTTTGTAGGTGCTGGCGGTATTGGCATGAGTGCACTGGTTCGTTATTTCCTGACGAAAGGTTATAACGTGGGTGGCTATGACAAGACACCAAGTGAGTTGACAGAGAAACTGATAGAAGAGGGAGCTAAAATTCACTACGAAGAGAATGTTGAAGACATTGATTCTTGTTTCAAGCAGAAGGACAGTACATTGATTGTTTACACTCCTGCGATTCCTGCCGAACACAAGGAAATGGTTTATTTCCGCGAGAGAGGCTTTGAAATTCAGAAACGTGCACAAGTGCTTGGATTCTTGACTCAATCCCATAAGGGACTGTGTGTGGCAGGTACCCACGGTAAGACGACTACTTCGACAATGGCTGCACATCTCTTGCATCAAAGTAAAGTGGATTGCAATGCGTTCCTTGGCGGCATTTCGAAGAACTATGGAACGAACTATATTCTCAGTGATAGTGACTATGTGGTGATTGAGGCGGATGAGTTCGACCGCTCATTCCATTGGTTACGTCCTTACATGACGGTCATCACGGCAACAGACCCCGACCATTTGGACATCTACGGGACGAAAGAAGCCTATTTGGAGAGTTTCCGCCATTATACAACGCTCATTCAGCCAGGCGGTGCATTGATTATCCATAAGGGATTGGAAATGAAACCGGATGTACAGGAGGGCGTGAGGGTGTATGAATATGCACGTGAGGAAGGTGATTTCCATGCCGAAAACATTCGCATCGGTGGTGGTGAGATTGTGTTTGATTTTGTACATCCAGGTGGGGTGGTGAAAGACATACAACTTGGAGTGCCTGTTAGCATTAATATCGAAAACGGTATTGCGGCGATGGCTTTGGCAATCCTGAATGGCGTGAGTGAGGAGGATTTGCGCAAGGGCATGAAGAGTTTTGGAGGAGTTGACCGCCGCTTCGACTTCAAGGTGAAGACTGACAAGATGGTGTTCCTCAGTGATTATGCCCATCATCCAAACGAGATAGAGCAGAGCGTGAAATCTGTGAGGGAGTTGTACAAAGACAAGAAGATTGCTGCAATTTTCCAGCCGCATCTCTACACGCGTACTCGTGATTTCTACAAGGAGTTTGCTTCTGCATTGTCTCTCCTCGACTGCGTATATCTCTGTGACATCTATCCAGCGCGTGAGTTGCCGATTGAAGGTGTGACAAGCAAACTTATCTACGACAATCTGCGTTCGGGCATTGAAAAGCACCTCATTCATAAGGAGGACATTCTCGATGTGGCTCGGAGCAGGAATTTCGATGTGCTGATGTCGTTGGGTGCGGGTGATATAGAGAATTATGTTCCTCAGATAACGAAGATACTTTCGGAATAGAGAAATAGTATCCGAGAAAAAGATTTGATATAAAAGGGAAAAGTCATGAAGATGTCCAAACTCGTCAAGTTTACGTTGGTGTCATTGCTCACGCTTGGGTTGATGGCATACGTGATTTATGCCGTGTTCTTCTTGTCGGGTCCTGACGAGGAGGAACGGTGCTCGGCAGTGGAGCTGGTGGTGGAAAAGGATGACGAGGCCTCCATGTTTGTGGATGAGAAGGACATCGAAACGATTTTGAAGAATGCTAATATGTATCCTAAGGGTATGCTGATGAGGAATGTAGATACAGAGAAAATAGAGGAGGTCATTAAGAAGAATGAGTTCATTTCGAAGGTTGAGTGTTACAAATCAGCCAATGGAAAACTCTGTATCAGTGCTGAGCAGCGCGTTCCTGTCATCTTTGTGATTCCCGATGGAAAAGATGGTTACTTTGTCGATGCGCAAGGTAATATCATCCCGAACAGAAATAGCGCGACTAATCTGGTGGTGGCTTCGGGCAATATCGATGAGAAATATGCAAGTAAGGAGTTGGCAGAGTTTGGCAAATTCTTACAAATGGATGATTTCTGGAATAACCAGATAGAGCAGATATATGTGACGAAAAACAGGAAGGGGAAACGTGTGGTGGAATTAGTGCCGCGAGTGGGCGACCAAATCGTCTATTTAGGTGTATTGGACGACTATGAGAAGAAACTCCGCAAACTTCGTAAGTTCTATGACCGGGCTATCGGTACAGTAGGCTGGAAGAAGTATGCGCAAGTGAATCTTGAGTATGACAACCAAATTATTTGTACGAAACGAAAATGATGTGATGCCTCAGAGAAAATGGAAAGAAACCCCAATAGAGATAGATAAAAGAAAGATAACCTCAAAGAGTTTAACATGATATGACAAATTCTGACAAAGATTTCGTTGTTGCCGTCGAACTTGGTTCTTCCAAGATTTCGGGCATAGCCGGTAAGAAGAAAGATGGAACGATGCAGATTCTCGCATACGCAGAGGAGAAAACGGCGGGATGCGTGAAGAGGGGTGTCGTTTATAACATAGAGAAAACTTATCAAAGTATCAATACAATCATATCGAAGTTGGAGGCTGTGCTGAAGACAAAAATAACCCGTGCCTATGTGGGGTTGGGAGGTCAGTCAGTGCGCTCCTACAAGTGTATGATCAGACGTAACCTTTTGACTCAAAGTTACATTACGAACGAGGCTATTGATGCGATTCGCCAAGAGAGTTATGAAATTCCTTTCAATGATTATGAGGTGTTGGAGAACTATCCCCAGGAGTATGTGGTTGATTCGAGTGTGATAGCCGACCCTGTGGGTGTGATGGGAACAAACATTGAGGGTGAGTTCTTGGATGTGATTGCCAAGAATAACCTTCGTGCCAATATTGATACGGTGTTTGCTAATGCTGGTGTGGATATTGTAGAAGGGCTGATTTCTCCGCTTCAGTTGGCGAATAATGTGCTGACCGATGCGGAAAAGCGTTCAGGATGTGCACTGGTCGATTTGGGAGCAGATACAACGACTCTGGTGGTTTATAAGAACAATATCGTTCGCTATCTTGTGACAATTCCACTGGGATGCAACAACATCAACAAGGACCTTTCTACACTGCCCATTGATGATGCAGAGACGGAAGATGTCAAGTTGAAGTATGGTGATGCTTGCCAAGAGTTTGAGTCTTCTGAGGAATCGGAACCTCAATATTATACAACTTCGGATGGCCGTCAAATTGATGTCGCCACCATCAGGAATGTGATTGAAGCACGTATGGGCGAAATCATTGCAAATGTAAGCAACCAGATTGTCAATTCTGATTACAGCGGTAAATTGCTGGCAGGTCTTGTCATTACAGGTGGCGGCAGCAGCATGAAGAATATCGTCAAGGCATTCACGAAGAGCACGAAGATAGATAAGGTGCGCATAGCCACCAAGGTCAATCAGATGGTTGTCAAGACCTCGAATGCTTCAAACATTTCTCTGGAGAGTGCAGGAACGACTACAATCGTGTCTCTTCTCCTTGCAGGCACCGTTCCATGTGGAGGCGAGGATATAGGGCGTGCTCCTGACATGTTTGACCAGCAAATGAAGGAGGAGGAACGCCGTAAACGTGCGGAAGAGGCTGAAGCAGCAGCCAAAGCGGAAGAACAGGATGCGACAGCTTTTGATGCCATCAAGTCAGAAATTCGTTCTGCAATCGACAAAGTGAAGAAACAGGATGATGAAGTGAAGAAGTATGGTAGCGACAAGAAGGTTCGTCAGCGGGCAAAAGACCTTTCCCTCACGATTCTTGACGCAACTATCGGCGAGAAATATGAGAAGGCCTTCAAGGCTTTGGAAGGTAAAGACAAGTTTAAGCAGAGTCTCAGAGAAGGCGCTGAATTGGCTGAAATCCTAAAGAGGACTGTGGATGAACTGACAGATCATGTGAATAGTGCAACCAAAGAGAATAGTGCGTGGGGACGTTTCAAGCGTACACTCACCGATTTGGTTAGCGATGACGATAATAACTAAGTAAAACCTCGAATAAAATATGGCAGAGAACGAAGATATTGGTGTATTCAACTTTGCGAAAGGCGCCACAAGCATTATCAAGGTGATTGGCGTTGGCGGCGGTGGTAGTAATGCTGTCAACCACATGTATAATGAGGGCATCCACGATGTCACATTTGTAGTATGTAACACTGACAACAAGGCTCTTCAAGACTCTCCTGTGCCAGAGAAGATACAGTTGGGTAGCGAGGGGCTTGGAGCAGGTAACCGTCCAGACAAGGCTCGTAAGGCGACAGAAGAGTCTATTGAGGCCATCAAGAGTATGCTCTCTGATGGTACGAAGATGGCATTCATTACCGCAGGTATGGGTGGTGGTACTGGTACAGGTGCGGCTCCTCTCATTGCCAAGACGGCAAAGGACATGGGCATCCTCACCGTTGGTATCGTGACCATCCCGTTCCGTTGGGAAGGTAACAAGAAGATTGACCAGGCACTTGACGGTGTGGAGGAAATGAACAAGAATGTTGATGCGCTTTTGGTCATCAACAACGAGCGTCTGCGTGAGATTTATCAGGATTTCACCGTCATCAAGGCATTTGCCAAGGCAGACGACACGCTCTGCAATGCGGCACGTTCCATCGCTGAAATCATCACCATGCACGGCATCATCAACCTGGACTTCAACGATGTCAGCACAGTGCTGAAAGACGGAGGTGTTGCCATCATGAGCACTGGTTATGGTTCAGGCGAGAACCGTGTCACGAAGGGCATCAATGATGCGCTCAACTCTCCATTGCTCAATAACAACGACATCTATCGTGCCACCAAGATACTCTTGCGTCTTTCCGTGCCTGATGAGGCTGGTGAAGGTAATAGCGCCTTGATGATGGACGAAATGAATGAAGTGCATGAGTTCATGGCAAAGGTGAAGCGTGAGGACGTCGAAACCAAGTGGGGACTTTCAGTTGACCCGTCGTTGACCGATCAGGTAAAGATTACCATCCTTGCCACAGGTTTTGGTGTCGAGGATATTGATTCAGATGAACTCAACAACCGTCTGTTGGCACGTGACAAGGAACAGCAACAACGTGACGCAGAAAAGGCGGAGCAGGAGGCAGAGCGTGCGCATCGTCGTGAAACCATCTATGGTCCCGACAAGAATCACAGCACCATCCGTCGCCCGCTCTACAGTTACATCTTCAAGGAAGAAGACCTTGACAACGAAGATGTCATCAGTATGGTGGAAACATCGCCTACTTACAAGCGTTCGAAAGAGACGCTGCGCCAACTCACAGACATGGGCACCAACAAGTCAAATGTGATAGAGCCTGGTGCCACAATCATGTTTTAGTTAACGTGAGTTTGATACATATCATTCGACCACGGCGTAATCGGTCAATCCGATTATGCCGTGGTCGATTTTTTATACATTAGAAAAAAAAAGATGTGCCGACTCGGTTAGAATCACTTCTTTTTGGTCGGCACGAGAATATATGTAAGAATTGAATGAAATGTCGTGTGGTTTACAATTTGACGATTTGCCATTTTACAATTTACCATTGGCTATCGTAGTGTTCCCAAACAATCCGTATGGAAATTGTAAATGGTAAATTGTCAAAGTGTAAATGTCCTTATGCATCGATATTTGCGTAGGTAGCGTTCTTCTCGATGAACTCGCGACGTGGACCCACATCCTCGCCCATGAGCATGGAGAAGGTGTAGTCAGCCTCGGCTGCATCATCGATGGTCACCTGCTTGAGGAGGCGCGTTTCAGGGTTCATGGTGGTCTCCCAAAGTTGTTCTGGGTTCATCTCACCAAGACCTTTGTATCGCTGCACCTTGATCTTGTCCTCAGAACCTTCGCCATAGGTGTCAATGAAACGCTGGAGGGCAGACTCGTCGTAGCAGTATTCGCTAATCTTACCCTTTGTACACTTGTAGAGTGGGGGGGTGGCGATGTAGAGGCGACCGTCGCGGATCAGTTGTGGCAGGAAGCGGAAGAAGAGCGTCATCAGAAGGGTGTCGATGTGAGAACCATCGACATCGGCATCGGTCATGATGATGGTCTTGTAGTATCGCAACTTGTCATAGTTCGCTTCCTTCTGGTCTTCGGGGTTCAGTCCGAACTTCACGCCCAATGCCTGGAAGATGTTGTTCACCTCCTCATGTTCGAAAGCCTGATGCCATTTCACGCGCTCCACGTTGAAAATCTTACCTCTGATGGGCAGGATGGCTTGGAAGTGACGGTCGCGTCCCTGTTTGGCAGAACCGCCTGCCGAATCACCCTCGACGATGAACATCTCGCAGTTGGCAGCATCCTTGTCGGAACAGTCAGCTAGTTTGCCAGGCAGACCACCACCTGTCATCGGGTTCTTGCGCTGCACCTTTTCGCGGGCAGTACGGGCTGCCACACGTGCTTCGGCGGCAAGCACCACCTTGTCGATGATCATCTTTGCCTCCTTGGGGTGCTCCTCCAGATAGTAGGTCAAAGCCTCGCCTACAGCCTGCTGCACAGCACCTGCCACCTCACTGTTACCCAGTTTCGTCTTGGTCTGTCCCTCAAACTGTGGTTCAGCCACCTTCACGCTAATGACGGCTGTCAAGCCCTCACGGAAGTCCTCACCGCTGATCTCTATCTTCTGTTTCTCCAGTTTCTCCGTAATCTTGTTGTCATCGGCATATTTCTTCAGCACACGGGTCAATGCCGTGCGGAAACCCTGCAAGTGCGTACCACCCTCGATGGTGTTGATATTGTTGACGTAAGAGTGGATATTCTCATTGTAAGAGGTGTTATACATGATAGCCACCTCGATAGGTGTGTTCTGCTTCTCCGTGTTCAGATAAATCACATCGTCGAACAGGCACACACGGGTAGAGTCGATGTAACGAACGAAATCTTTCAGACCGCCTTCGCTGTAGAACACCTCCTGACGCACACCTTCAATGCCCACCTCTGCATTCTTGTCCAGACGCATATCGGTCAGCGTGATCTTGATGCCGGCATTCAGGTAGGCAAGTTCGCGCATACGGTTAGCCAGGATGTCATACTTATAGGTCGTGGTGATGAAGATGGTCTTGTCGGGCCAGAACTGCTGACGAGTGCCTCGCAGTTCCGTTTCGCCCACCACCTTCACGTCGTACAGTGGTTTTCCCTTCTCATACTCCTGCTGGTAAATCTTGCCATCGCGGAACACTTGTGAGGTCATGTGTGTGGAAAGTGCGTTCACGCAACTCACGCCCACGCCGTGCAGACCGCCCGACACCTTGTAGGAACCCTTGTCGAACTTACCACCGGCATGCAGCACGGTCATGACCACTTCAAGGGCACTGCGGTGCTCCTTCTCGTGCATATCGACAGGAATACCACGTCCGTTGTCCTGTACAGTGATGGAATTGTCTTCGTTGATTGTCACTTCGATGTGCGTGCAGAACCCTGCCAACGCCTCGTCGATAGAGTTGTCGACGGTCTCGTAAACGAGATGGTGAAGTCCCTTCTCGCTGATGTCGCCGATGTACATGGCGGGGCGTTTTCTTACTGCCTCCAAGCCTTCAAGGACTTGAATGTTGCTGGCGGAATAGTTCGCCCCGTTCATCTGTGTTTCATCCATTTTCTTGCAGTTCTTTTTTATTCTCTTTTTACGTTACAAAGTTACGAATTTCTCCTGACATGGCGAAACAAAAAGTGGAAAACTTTCCCTTTTAGGGAAAAATAGTTTGAAACTCTGTTTTTCACGCCCGAGGGCTACACTTTGCCGTCCCCGAGGGCACGATTCATCGCACCCCTCGGGTGCGCTCTTTCGGGAAAGAGAAAAGGGGAGAAGACTCTATTGAATCTTCTCCCCTTTCGTATTCTCTAATGAATAATTTTGCTATGCGGTCTTAAGCAAGTTTCGCGATCAGCTTGGCTGTGTTGGACTTGAGGTTGGCAGCCTTCTTCCAGTGGATGATGTTCTGCTTGGCCAACTTGTCCAGCATCTTCTGGAGTTTTGGGAACATTTCCTGTGCAGTTGCCTTGTCCTTCTCGTTGCGGATGTCGCGGAGGTAGTTACGCATTGTCTTTGCGTAGTAGCGGTTGTGGAGTCTGCGCTTCTCGTTCTGGCGGATGCGCTTCAGACATGACTTGTGATGTGCCATTTGTTTAGTTGTTTTTGGGTTGTTTGTAATTGTTTTGAAATTCGCCCAGCGCGTGGGCTGGTGGAGTCCGATGTGGTATGGCGCTGTGACCTCGCACCCATCTCCATGATTTGACTGTCCCAATGGTGAGACATAAAAAACGCCCAGCGTGTGGGCTGGTAGCCCGTAGGAGAGTCGAACTCCTCTTTAGAGAATGAAAATCTCTCGTCCTAGCCGATAGACGAACGGGCCAACCTGAAGCAACTTTTTCAAATTGCGAGTGCAAAGGTAGTACAAATTTTAGACACTACAAAATAAAACAAGACTTTTTTTTATTTTTAGTGTTAAAATGCCGCCTATCTTATCCAACGGTACGACTTTTCCCGTGACTGCCAAAACTTTTCGTCACTTTTTTCACGTCCTCCTACAAAAAACTCCTAACTCCTAACTCCTAACTCCTAATTTTTTCTTATTTTTGCGCTCGGTTTTATGCAGGAAACACTTCGGGGCATCGTGTTGCGTACGGTGAGGTATGGCGACACATCATTGATTGTCGACCTCTTCACTGAGAGCCATGGACGCATGTCGTTCATGGCATCTACTTTGCGTGCCAAACGCTCTGTGCGCAGCGTGTCCTTCTGGCAGCCTCTGTCTATGGTGGAGTTCAGTGCCGAGTTACTTCCGAATGGCGGAAAACTTCCTCGTCCTTCCGACGTGCGTACCTATTATAATTATATAGACCTCCCTTTCTCGCCCATCAAATCGACGTTGGCTCTTTTTCTTGCAGAGTTCCTTTCAGCAGCCCTGCGAGAAGAAAAGGAGAATACACCTCTTTATCGTTACATCGAATCTTCCCTTCAGTGGCTCGACTTGGCTGATTCTCCTGCCTCAATAGCCAATTTCCACCTCGCCTTCCTCATGCACCTCAGTCGATTCATCGGGATTTACCCTAACCTTGACGTTAGCGGTAACCTTAACCTTAACCCTAACCCTCCACTCTCAGCTGTCAACTCTCCACTGTCAACTGTCCACTGTCCACTGTCAACTCTCAACTCTCAACTGTCAACTCTCAACTCTCAACTATATTTCGATCTTTTGGCGGGTACTTATTGTGACCGTCAGCCTTCCCATGCTCATTTTTTGCGAAATGAGGAGGCGCGAGTGCTCCCTGTGCTTTTCCGCATGAACTATCCCACCATGCACCTCTTCCGTCTCTCCCGTCGGGAACGGCAGCGCATCCTTCACGTGCTCAACGAGTATTATCGTCTGCATGTTCCTGGCTTCCCTGAACTGAAGTCTTTGGAGATTCTTCAGGAACTATTTTCGTAAGGTCTTTGAGTTTGTCTTGCGGTGTGTTCACTCTCTTGTAGGTCAGCGGCGGACAGTTCTGGTAGGTTTTGAAGTTGCGGTAGAAAGAGGCAAGAGAGGAAAATCCTGAACGGAAAGCGACCTCGTTGGTGGACATTTCGGGGGTGTCCTTCATCAATTGAGTGGCGTAGTTCACGCGCAACCGATTGATATACTCAGAGAACGACATGCCCATTCTGACGTTGATGGCTTGGTAGATGTAATCGCGGTTCGTGCGTAGCAACTTTGCGATGTCGTTGATTTTCAAGTCCTGTTGCAGGAAGAGACGTTCCGTTTCTATGGTCTCTGCGATGTTCCTTTTGGATTTTCCGATGTTGTATCTCCTTTCTTCTTTAGGAGTGGAGGCTTCCGTGTAGGCTGAAGGTGTGACGTCACAGGCAGTTTCCAGTATCAGGCGGTTGATGGTGAAGTCCTGCTTGTGCCCGGCATAGCCCAGCAGGAAGAGCAGGGTGGAGAAAGTCACCGAAGGGATGGCTACGAGCCACGGGGCAGTATCGAAATACTCCTTGCCAAAGATGTTGGCGGTGAAGCTGATGATGCAAGCCACGATGAACAGCACCAGGATGGTCTTTGTCATATGCATCTTGCGGAACTCCGTGTCGGCATAGTTCGACTCCACCATTTTGTCAAAGCGCTTGATTTTCTGGATGCCCTTCATCAAAATGAGTGGAATCTGAAGGGCGAAGATGATTTTGATGCAGATGTGTGTGATGGCTTGTGCCCAGGCGAGGCTGTCAAGCCCTTCTGTGCTGCCTTGATAGAGGAAAGTGCTGATGAACGACTGTGCCTCTTGGGTGTCCATGAGGGTGTAGAGCGTTCCTGTGGTTGCCCCAGCCAGCAAGGCAGGTATCAGCAGTGTCACTTGCCAATGCTTCTGGTTTTGTTCCTCTGTCACCTCCTTGATGTAAAGGTAATAGAGGGGAAACACCGACAGGTTCGTCATGCAGTAGATGGCATCGGTGACAGGCATCCATCCGTACAGGTGGTTGAAGAAGACGAAATGGCATGCATACAGTGTGGTTGCCACCACCATGAATGTCAGCATCCGCGCTTTGGCTCGTGTTCTTTGTTCTCGCCAATCTATCAACAGCAAAATTGACCAGAAGGTGCATACGAGCATCGGCAGTGATATGATCAGAGTCTTTATCATGCTACAAGTAGTAAGTGTAATTTTATGCAAAGATAATTATAATGGCGTTATAAATGCAAATAGCGTGTTCAATTTTGATGAAAATTTCTGCATTTTCCTTTCTCTTTCTCATATTCCACGATGAAAATGCTTCTACACCTCATTTTCTGTGAATATGAGAATGCATTTCTGTGAATATGAGACACCTTTTTCCATTTTATTGATTAAATTTGCTCCCGTGAATTGTTTTTCTCTATTATTAACATTAAAACCTATCAGCATTATGAAAAAATTTTTCCTTTTTACAGTTGCACTTCTGGGTGCAATAACAATGAAAGCACAAGAAACGGATGCAATGTCAGCCACTTTGCAGAGTGGTGAAACAACTACCGTCTATTCTGGTACTGATGCATTTAAGAACGCTTTGGCCGCAGCAGAAGATGGTAGTGTTATCACATTATCCTCTGGTACATTCAATGATCCAGGTGCTTTTGCCAAGTCCGTAAAGGTTTATGGGGCTGGATTTCAAGACGATGAAGAAACAGGCGTGAAGAGCACCAGGGTCTTAAGTGGTGTCTCAATCAGGAAGGATGATGAAGGCAAGTTCCATGATAATCTCCGCTTAGAGGGTATTTGGTTCACTGGCGGTGTGTCTATTGAGAATGTGGAAGGGGAAATACTGACAGGATTGCAAGTGGTCAAATGTCATACAGGAGGTATTGACTTTAATGGAGCCACCCAATCGACCTTGTTGCTTCAGTCCTATATTGAAGGCGCCCTCAATGGCCGAGGTCAGACCGCATCGAATTTATTGGTTCAGAATTGTTATGTGGCGCAACACGTCACTAATTTCGGGGGTGCAAGTGATGTTTTAGTCGATCACTGTATTTTGGCAAGAGATAATAGCGGGGCTTATGATCAATATCATGGTCCATATACCTACCGATATACTATTATTGATATCTATCTTCAAGCAGGGGCTACAGCAAACTATTGCCTTGGATATGAGGGCTACTTTACTTATAAGGTAGCTGCAAGTTCTTCTAATTGCTATTACCATAGTGTGTATAAAGATTGGGCAACATTGTTTAAGGATGCCCAAAACAACCTTCGTTACACTTTGACAGACACTAATACTCCACGAACATGGGAATTTGCTGAACCCGATAAGTATTTGGGTGATGATGGTACTCCTGTGGGCGTGACGGGTGGTGACTATCCATGGAACCCTATTCCATCCACTCCTCGTATTGTCAGCAGCAGCATTGACTCAAAGTCCGTGGCTGGCAAGTTAAAGGTGAATATCAAGGCAGAGGCAAGACCTGTTAATAAATAATCATAAAACAGAGACAGACAATGAACAGAACGAAAAAAATAGGACTGTCCTTGTTGGCATTGCTCTGTTGCATCCTTTCGACGGCTCAAACAGCCGTTACAAAAGGTGAATACTGGTTTGACCAGCAGTTTGACAGTCGACAAACAGTAACCTTAACAGCAGGCGTTTGGAATCAGCAGATAGATGTATCTTCATTGGAAGCTGGTATTCATACGTTGGCGATTCGCGTTGGTACTGACGACAATCGGTGGGGCTCTGTGTTTACTAAATATTTCATTGTACCTCAATATGATGGGGCTACAGGAGGGAGTTCACTTGCTGGATATGAGTATTGGATTGACCTGGAATTTGACCAAAGGGTTTCTGGCACATTTGAAGAAGGAGGCATCATTGATTGCAACCTTGAATTGCCAGCATTGACTTCAGGCTTGCATGCCATATCATTTAGGGCAATTGATAGTTATGGACAAGCCAGTCCCGTTGTGTCGAAGTATTTCATTGTGCCACAAGTGGAATCTGTGGGAGAAAATGCAGTGACGGCTTACCGTTATTGGATTGACGGCGAAAATGTGAAAGAAGGGACGATGGATGCTGGTGGCATTGCTAATATTGAAATAGATGTGGAACGCCTCTCCAAAGGTCTGCATCGTATTGACTATCAAGTGAAAGATAAGTTGGGACAATATAGTCCTTTATACTCCTCTTTCTTTATGATAGGACTTGATGCATCAGAAACGAATCAGATAGTTGCTTATGAGTATTGGTTCAATGACCAGCCACACAAGCGTGTGGAGGTAGATGCAGCCAATGTTGTGACGATTGAAGAAGAAATCAGCATTGAGGGTGTTGAACCAGAAACGGTACTCGCCAACTATGAATTTGATGCAGAAAACAAGCAGGTAATCTTTACTCACGATGTGCTGTTTAGTTTCCTCGCTTTCAATAACGCAGGTGTAAGCACTGAGGCTGTTACCGAAATCATTAAAGACCACAAGAGTGCAATGGATATTCCGTTCACAAAACTCTCGCTCGAAAAGGAGAATGAGGTGGAAGCCCCTGTGGGCAATCAGATTCAAGGTTATGAATTCAATTGCCAAGTGGAGGACAAGGTCTATTGGTTTGTGAAGGCTGAGAGTCAGCATATCGATTTCTATGATGCAGCGGGCAATTTGCTAACACCAGAGAAAGAAATGGTTGGTGATGAACAAGCCCTTGTTGTCACGGCTCCAACCTCAACTGTCTATGTGCTGACTTATGGCGCTGAAGGAGAGAATGCAAAGGATGTTATCAAGGTGGCACAGCCAATCGAGATTGCCTTCGAGAATAGTGAACGTGCCTATGGCGAAGAGAACCCAACCTTTACTTATGTGACGGAAAGACCTGATTTGTTGGTTGGCATTCCTGTCGGTGTGACGGAAGCAACAACCACTTCAGGAATTGGTGACTACACCATCACACTTGACCCAACCAGCATCAGTAACAGTATGGTAACAGTAACCGATGCTACCTTGACTGTGAACAAGGCTCCGCTCACAATTAAGGCAAAAGACTACACCATCAAGCAAGGTGAGGAACTTCCTGCCTTTGAGATGGAGTATGAAGGCTTCAAGAATGAGGAGACAGCCGAGGTGCTGACCACACAGGCAACCATTGCGACAACGGCAACATCTGCCAGTGAGATTGGCACGTACGACATCACGGTGAGTGGTGCGGAAGCCCAGAACTACGAACTGACCTTCGTGAAGGGTACGCTGACCATTGCGGCAGCGGATCCTGTCACCATCACGGCGAAGAGTTACGAGATTGAGTATGGCGATGAACTGCCAACCTTCGAGTTCACATCGGAAGGCGCAACGCTGGATGGAACACCTGCCATCACCTGTGATATTCCAGCAGGAGCACCTGCCGGCACCTATCCAATCGTGATTGGCAAGGGAGGCGTGACGAACTACAATGACAACTATGTGAACGGTACTCTCACCATCACCAAGGCGAAACTGACCATCACAGCCGACGACATCGAGGTGCATCAGGACGAAGAGATGCCTGTGCTCACATGGAAGGCTGAGGGTTGGAAGAACGATGAGGATGAGAGCATGCTCACCGTGCAACCCGTCTGCACGACGGAAGGCACACCCGACTCGCCTCTTGGCGAATACACCATCACAATCAGCGGTGCCGAAGCAGCCAACTACGACATCACCTATGTGGATGGCAAGTTGACCGTTTCCGTCCCTGTAGGCATCGCCTCGTTCAGTGCCAACGTGGCACCAGCCGACATCTACACCCTGCAAGGCATCAAGGTGCGCAGCAAGGCTGAAAGTCTGGATGGCTTGGCAGAAGGCTACTACATCGTGAACCGTCGCAAGGTCTTCATCAGAAGAAGATAAGCCTCTCTCACGAAAACAAAAAAGATGTTCACCACTTGGTTTCACACCATCTGGTGAACATTTTTTTAGGGCAGTGTACAACTTTCGTAAGTCATGAAAAATTTAACCCAAATGGGTCATTAAGAAACAAATTACCATAATTAAAATAATTTTAT